>Ga0114902_1000320_pt1 | contig 29083 bp, 42 predicted proteins | sample MalvireepMed_s12_FD_87291 | JGI IMG/M metagenome (GOLD analysis project Ga0114902, IMG submission 87291) | Marine viral communities from the Global Malaspina Expedition - Malaspina viral metaG DeepMed_s12 | ecosystem: Environmental > Aquatic > Marine > Oceanic | place: Mediterranean Sea... | reverse complement strand
GGGTTAAGTGGACAAGTATTAGGGCAACTACCAAAGACGTGATCCTTTCCTGCTCTATAGGTAACAGCACTTCCCGTAGTTTTTTTTGCTCTGCTTTTTTCAACTGTTTTTAACATTTTCTTTTTTATATTCCCTTTTATCAATTGCTTTTGAATTACACACCCTAGTATACTCGTCTATATACTTTTCTGCAACCTCTTGATGATTGTACCTTGCTTTTGACAATATTCTATTAATGGCATTTATTCTTTTATCTTGCCATTCCTGTACAGAGTAATCTAATCCTAATGATTTAAGTGTATTGTTATTTGCTACTATCATTTTCTTTTCTCCCCCACCATAATATCCACTATATCCTGTACAGAAAACTTATGATAACCTGTTTTTCTTATATACTCTTTACACTCTAAACAAAAATCCTTAACTGACATATCCAATACTTCCTGTACAGTCTCCTCTTGTAAGTCCTCTAAACTACTTTGTTGTTGACTATCTAAACTCATGACAATTTCCTTTTTTAATGCATTGACAGACAGTTGTGAATTTATTTTAGTGATTGATTTTTTCATCATGACAATTTCCTTCCTTTGTACAGAATAGACATAACTTAAAACTGCTGTCAATCTTTTTTTTCTTTATATATATAATGCCTTTTCAAACAAGCTCTGACAAAATCATAATGCTGTCTGTATATCTTTTGTGCTTTAGGCAATCTCTTCCCATCTCCCATTATGTCATGCAAGTCATTATAACTCCATTGCATAGTTGACCTACGAAACATCTCCTCAGCTATCTCTCTGACAATACTTTTGAAAACTGCATTATCCATAATGACAATATTCTCTTCGGCAGGTTTAATTATTGACATTTTCCACCACCTCTTCTAACTCTGCATTCTTATAATCTTCTGTTTCACAACCACACAACTCACCACTTAAATTTATTCCTCCGTCTTTCACTAAAATTTTCCTTGCCTCCTCTTCACTTTTTGCCTGTATAGTGTAAGAATAACAGCATGGCACTGTAAAGGTATATTCATTCATCAACCTTCTCCATCATAACTTACTATACCAAATTTGCTTAACATCTTTAGTTCCTTTACTGTTATATCCTGTACAGAATACACTTGTATGAATGTATCCCAATCTCTTGAAAAATATTTATTTGTTCCTTCTTCTTGTTCAACTTCTCCACCATAAACTTCCTCTATCAGTATCTTATCTTTAATAATTCCTGCATCATAATCAGATTGAGTACCCATAGAGAACCAAGAGTATTCATAGTATTCATGCTCTCCGTCATGGATTTTATATGTTACTAGGAACATCTTCATTCTCCCATACATAATCATCTTCATGTTTCTTTGATACCCATACAGAATTAGTACAATGGTAACATTCCTCATCTTCTGATAGAACTGTTACTGTTTCTTTCTCATTAGGATAATGACCATTGGCATATTCCATAGGTAGTTCTTCTGTATTCCAAATGATAGTAACTTTATCTCCTATTCTATGTGTCATCTTCATTCTCCTCTATTTTATCTTCATAAAATTGAACAGTAGCCACAACACCTTTAGTTGCACTTGTTACAACTTGAAAATCAACATCATAAAATTCATTATCAAGTCTTTTTAATAATTCATGTTCTGTTAGTTTATCCATCTTCATCTCCCCTGTCCTCTATACTTCTTCCACGACCTTCTCTTATGTTTATTCTTTGGTCTACTTCTACAGGAATGACCGATTGATGTTCTTTTCTTAACAGGATCATCTAAAAATGTAAAATTGCGTATCATCTTTTTTCCTTTCTATCCAAGCACTACTACAGATTAAAAACCTTGTCAACATAAAAAAAAAAGAGCAGTCTAATTAAAGACCACTCTCTTTCCTTTGTTGGCATATTTTATACTCCATGTGTCAATTCACTGAGACAGGTATAATTTTAAGCATTTAGCCTGTACTGACAATAAAGTCCTTTCATGCCTGCACCAACAAAACTTTTCTATACAGCAAGTTCTAACTGTTCACCCCACTTACCCTCTTCAAGACGATAGTGGTAAACTCCACCTAACCACCTGCCAACAATATTTAAGTTGCCATAAGCGTCTTTTCTTAAACTACGGATACCTGCTGACGTTCCTGTTTCTAAATATCCAATCTCTTTTGAGATTTCCTGTACAGTATGCCACTCTCCGTCTTTAAGTATGTTAATAATTTGAGGTGTCATTCCTTTTCTAGTGTGGTATTTCTTATTTTCCATCTTCTTCCTCCTTAAATGCTCTTGGGTCATCTGCTCTAACAAAATCAGACCACCATGCTCTTGACAGTTCTCCTTTTTGTTCACCAGCTTCATGAACGTGTTTTTGGAGTTTTAAATTTGTTTCTTCTACAACAATGTCTATAGCATCTTCAACTTTGTGTACATCATTGTAAGTAATGTACCGTATTCCACACTCGTCAATATGTCTTGTTAGTTCTTTAGTAATATTGACAAGTTTCAGTACAGCATCACTTATCTGACTTTTTTCTTCTTTCTTTTTCTTAGGCACAGCTTTTCTCCTTTCATAATCTTTAGCTTCATCTTTTATCCATTTAATAAAAGTGTTTTCAGTCATAGTGTTTCTCCTCACTTTGAGTACTTTCTCTGACCTTATACCTATTCAATCTTTCTGTCAACTCATATATTTTTTTGTACGCCATCTGTAGTTGTCCCTGTAAATCTTTGACATTCTTTTTTAATATCTTATTTTCATTTACTAATGTTATAATATTTGTCATGGATGCCATTCTTTATGTAGAGACAAACGTTCTTCTGACATAACTCCTGTTTGTACACAGAGAGTATTAATTGGTTTATGCACTAACTCATTATGCTGTTTTCTCTCCCACTTTGCCATTTCTTCTGTTGCTTGCATACACTCTTCTAAAGAAACTGCAGGTGTATATACATATCTTGTAAAATCTTCAGCTACTGAACAGGTACTTAAACAGTATGAAATTATGGCATAATATAAGAGTTCCATTATGACTTCTCTTTAGTTACTTCTTTTGGTACTTCTTGAAGTTCTTCTTTAAGTTTAGCTATCTGTCTATCAGCATTTTCCATACCTGCTGTAAGACTTTTTTTATGTTCTTCAAGACCTTGTATTCTACTCTCTATTCTTTTGTTGATAAGTTTTTGGTATTCACTATCTTTCATTACATATACAGTAGGCAATCCAAATTGTGAACGCATTAATGCAGAGCCTAATGTATAAAAATCATCTACTAACATATCACTTTTCCTTTGCTAAAACATAGATGTTACCAGTGTTTCCTGTAAATCGTTTGATTATATTTCCACCACATCTAATTTCTATAATAGTATTAAGGTTTATATTTCTATAACCTTTACTCTTTAAATCATAAACTGTTAAATACCTATCTTTATTATTTACATTTTTTCCCCCTTTCAAATGTTTCTTAACTTCTAATCTACAATTCATTTCTCTAACTTCACCATTTCTTTTTACAAACATAGCTTTAAATATTTTATGACCTACCATGTTTTTAATAGCTGAAGTTACTAGTGTTTCAGTGTAAAGTTTCATCGGGTTTTTCCTTTTCTTTTATTAGTGTTTCTATTTCATGTATAAATGTAATATATATTCCAGTAAATACATTAAGTATAATAGTACATTGTTCAGCTCTATCTATTCCTAGTAACATATACTTATTACATAAGTCAAGAAGTTCTTTTGAAAAACTATCAGATACTTTATTATTTAAATCTTCCATTATATACATATAGTATATAGTATTATAAATGTCAATACCTAATAAAAAAAATATTTTTATTGACAAGAGTTCTGGTATAGTATAATGATTTAAGTAGAATTATAAAAAGGTATTAGTAATGGATAAAGAGAATGTATTTGAATTTGTTAAGGCACTATCTATACCTAATGAGGAAACATATAGAGGCGACTGCCCTGTTTGTAATCGTAGGAATACTTTCAATGTTTCTAATGTTTCTGGCAAGCTGTTGTACAATTGCTATCATGCTGACTGTCAAATTAAAGGATCTACAAAGACGGGTAGGCAGATCTCTTTATCGGCTGAACCTACGAAGAGGAAAGGAATAGATCTTTCTGTATATGACAAACAGTGGGTTGGAGTGGGAAGGTCTAATAGAGTAGTTGACTATCTCCATTCTGTACAGGCACATTATGCTTATGAAAACAGATACGCTGACATTCGGTATGATGTCAGGGAAGACAGGTGTGTGTTTCTTGTATACAAAGATAAAACTCTTGTAGATGCCGTAGGTAGATCGCTGACAAAAATCAAACCAAAATGGAAAAGGTACGCATCATCACGAGTGCCATTCGTTACAAAAAATGACAGTGATCATCTTGTAATTGTTGAGGACTGTGCCAGTGCCTGTGCGTTGACAATGGCTGACATTAAAGGCATGGCTTTGATGGGGACAAATTTGTTGACAGAATATTTAAAATACTGTAAGGGGTATGAGCAGGTAACAATTGCTTTAGATAAAGATGCGTCAAAGAAAGCAATGAAGCTTGTACATGAGCTGTCCATTCATGTACGGACAAAACTAAAGCTAATTGATAAGGACATAAAAACTTGGACAAAAGAAAATATTTTAGGAGAATTTAATGGATGATATAAAAATTAGACTAGAGGCAAAGCCAATATTAACTATGGCTACTATTTATTTCCCAAAAGATTTTGTTAGTGAAATTAATGGGTATGTTGATAAGACTACTGTTCCAGCTAATGAAGATTATGCATCTAAACTTGTAGGTCAAATAAGGCAAGATAAAAAATCAGCACAGTTAGACTTTCCTATGGATACTGAATTTGGAAAGAAGCTTAAAAATGTTATTGATAATTGTGCTACAAAATTATTAACACAAGGTTTTAAAAGAAAGCTATCAGCCCATGCTTATGAATGTTGGACTGTACATAGTTTTTCTGGAGATTATAATTTGTTGCATGATCATGGGGTGGAAACAGATACTACTCCTATTGGTATGTCTTCTGTATTGTACTTAAAAGTTCCTGACTGTATAAAAAAAAGAACTAAATTAATGAAAAATGATGCTGGCTATTTAGAATTAGACCACAATAATGCATCAGGAGATGTGGATGGATTTACACAATTACTTTGGGGTGTAACTTCACGAAAAGAAATGGTAGATCTCCGACATCCTTCATCTGAATATATAGTTCCGGAAGAAGGGAAGATGATAATATTTCCTCATTGGTTATTACATTCTGTTACTCCATTTTTTGGAAAGGGAGAAAGAAGAACACTTTCTGCTAACTTTAGTTGTCGTGGGCTGAAGGAGTAGTTGGATTGACAATTGAAAAACAAATACTATCAGCTTGTATGATCAAAGATTTCTTTAAGGAAACTCAAGATGTTGTCTCTAAAGAAATGTTTGCCAATGGTGTGGGAACTATTTTTGATACTATAGCCTCTGCACAGAAGAAGTATGACAGTGATTTAGATATTAATACCCTTATTCAATTGCATAGAAATAAGTATCCTGCATTGCCGGATTCATCAAGAGAGCCTATAGAAGAGGTTATAAAAGAACTTGACAAGTATAAGCCAATGAATAAGGATATACTTAAAGATCTTATAGTAGACTTTTGGAGAAAGGATAAGGCACATAAGATAAGCGATTTATCTGCTGACATTTGGTTAGGCAACAGTGATGACTTTACTATGTTACGTTCTCTTGTAGATACTGCTATAGAAAAAACACCGGAAGATGATGCAAACTTTACAAAAGTGGAAGACACTGTGAAAGATTACATAGAGAAATGGGATGAAGGATTTGAATTTAAGTTTGAACTACAACCTCTTGCTGATAAACTAAATGGTGCAGGAAGGGGTAATCTTGGTATAGTTTTTGCTAGACCGGAAACAGGGAAGACAACTTTCTGTACATACTTGGTTGCAGAGTATATAAGGCAGGGATTTAAAGTGGCATACTTTGCCAACGAAGAGCCGGGTCGGTTAGTTAAAGGTAGAGTATTCTCTGCTTACTTACGAAGATCAGTTGATGAATTAAAAGAACACATTGAAGATTCAATGATTATATACAAAAAAGAAATAGAACCTAATTTTGATTTGTTGGAGGGTAGAGGTATATCCTTGATTGAAATTGATAAATTTCTTGATATTCATAAGCCAGACATAGTATTAATAGATCAACTTGACAAAACGGTAATAAATGGTAATTTTATAAGGCTTGACGAAAAATTAAGAGCATTATACGAGGGATCAAGAACTCTTGCAAAAAAGCATCAGGTATTACTTTGGGCTGTATCACAAGCATCGTATGATGCACAAGGTAGACAGGAGGTGGATTTTAGTATGCTGGAAAATAGCAGAACAGGGAAGGCAGCAGAGGCTGATTTAATTATTGGCATTGGTAAAAACTACGGAGAAGAAGAGGATTATATAAGGCATTTATGTATATCTAAAAATAAACTTAATGGATGGCATGGAACGGTAACATGTTCTATTGACATTTTTAGAGCAAGGTATGAATTATGATGAAACCAGATGTGGTTACAATAACAGATAGAGCAAATAAGCACCTATCAAAGATTGTAATAAAAAATAAGGTTAAGGGAGTTTCCCTGTCAGTTGATGGGGGAGGTTGTGCAGGATTTAATTATAAATGGGATCTTTTAGAAGAGCAACCTAAGACTGCTGAAGAAAATGACATGATAGGTTTAAATGAAGGCTTTCTTTATATAGATCCTTTTGTTACCATGTACATTCTTGGTACACAAATAGATTTTATAGATGATATTGCTGGATCGTATTTAAAAATAGTTAATCCTAATGCTACATCTGAATGTGGGTGTGGAGAAAGTTTTTCTGTGTGAGTAGAATATGTTAAAAGCTGATGGATTTGATAAGGCAATAGTAGGTGTTGGTAGAAGATGTGGACAACCGGATTTATTAGTGTATGATGTACATGAGTGCATAAACATACTTATAGAAAGGGATGGTATGACAGAAGAACAAGCAATGGAGTACTTTGATTTTAATGTAGTGGGGTCTTGGGTAGGGGAAAGCACACCTATCTTTTTATATACGGGAGAAGAGTATTGAAAAAACATACTGGTGGATTTAAAGTAAGAGGAGTAGACAATAAAACAGGTAAGATAAGGCATTTAAGGTGTGAGGAAAACCGTAGGCAAAACGTAGTCTTTAAAAATTTACAAGATGCAGAGTATGCTTTAGATGTTGCCATGTATCAAAAATGGGATGACTACGATGAGCTGGAATGGCGAGAATGGGGTAATGAAGATGAAAAAACTACATGGTCAATAGTAAAGGTGAAAGATGCGAGTAACTATCCTTGATATAGAAACAACATTTAAAAAGAATACAGATGGGAAGGTAGACGCTGATCCTTATACAGGAAATATGTTAGTATCTGTTGGTTACATTACGGATACAAGAACATCCTATCATGAAACTGCTAAATGGGAAGAGGGCTACCTTTGTTTTACCCATAAAGATAAAGAACCAACAGAAAATGGCTTTGACATATTACAAAAAGTTCTGGATAATACTGACATATTAGTAGGACACAACATTAAATTTGATTTAAAGTGGTTGCTTGCTTGTAATTTTCGGTATAATAAAGAATTATATGATACAATGATAGCAGAATATGTCATGCATGGTGGAGATAAGGTAGGATTATCTTTGGCTCAATGTTCCCAAAGGTATGGCCTTGATGAAAAACGTGTAGATTTAACGGAACAGTATTTAAAAGATGGTGTATCTTTTGACAATATACCTTGGGACATTTTAGAAGAATATGGTAAAGCAGATGTGAAAGTAACTAAACAACTATTTCATGCCCAACATGAAAAAGCAGATGACGGTCTTTTTCCAACTATTCATTTAATGAATGACCTATGCAAAGTTCTTACCGAAATGGAAAATAATGGAATGAAAATTGATGCTGATTCTCTTACTGAAATTAGAGAACAATATAACAATGAATACAATGAGTTACATGAATTTCTTAATGAGGAAGTTAAACGTGTAATGGGAGACACTCCTGTAAATTTAGATAGTCCGGAGGATAGATCAAAAGTTTTATACAGTCGGGCTGTACAGGATAAAAAGTATTGGTCTGCTACTTTTAATTTAGGATATGAACTACGGGGAAATTCTAGAAAAAAGAAACAAGTTAGAAGATATAAACGGGATGACTTTGTTAGAAAGGTACGGGCAAATACTTCTGTTCTTCAACAGACAGAGGCGAAGAGGTGTGTCTCTTGTAGAGGGAGAGGATATTTTAATCCTTTAAAGAAGGATGGTACAGTGGGAAAAGCTAAAAGAATTTGTAAAACTTGCGAGGGGGAGGGATTGATGTTTATCCCTACAGGTAAAGTTGCCGGATTTAAACTTGTACCAAAAGATTCTTATGATGTAAGTTCTCATGGATTTAAAACAGATAGACTTACATTAGAAACTTTAGCATTGACTGCCAATAAAGAGCAAAAGAAATTTGTAAGTTCCTATATAAAGTACAACGCTATTAGTACATATTTAAGAACTTTTGTGGATGGCATTGAAAAAGGAATGGATAATAAGAATTTTATTCATCCACACTATATGCAATGCGTAACTGCTACGGGAAGACTATCTTCTCGCAATCCAAACTTTCAAAATATGCCGAGAGGTGGCACCTTTCCTGTACGTAGTTGTATAGTATCAAGATGGAAAAAGGGTAAAATCCTTGAGGGAGATTACTCACAGTTAGAATTTCGTGTTGCAGGATTTTTAGCAAAAGATAAACAGGTCTACGAGGATGTTTCAAAAGGTTTTGATGTACATACCTTTTCTGCAGAAGCATTAGAAGTTACCAGACAAGAAGCAAAAGCACATACATTTAAACCACTATATGGAGGTACTTATGGAACCGAAAAAGAAGTCGCCTACTACGATTTATTTAAGGCCAGATATTCAGATGTTGCACGATGGCATGTGCTATTGCAGAATGAGGCTATACAGAAAAAGAAAATTACTCTACCTTCTGGTAGGGTTTATCATTTTCCTGATGTTCGTAGGGTGTTCAGTGGGGGTTCTTCCCATGCTACAGCCATAAAAAACTATCCTGTACAGGGATTTGCTACAGCAGATCTACTTCCTTTAGCTTTAATAAATTTAAGAAAATTTTTACTTGACAAAGGAATGAAGTCTGTGGTATGCAATACCGTACATGATTCAATTGTTCTTGATGTGTATCCTGAAGAGGAGCAAGATGCAATTGAAATATTAAAAGAATCTATGTTGAGTATTAAATCAGAGGCTAAACGTAGATACAACATTAACTATGATATGCCGATTGGCATTGAATTAAAAATGGGTGATAATTGGCTTAACATGGATAATGTTTTAACACTCTGATAGTGGAGAAAAGCGATGATGTCTAATGACATTGCAGTAAATAAGGTAAGTGCAGTTCCTTCCTTGAAAACTATGTCTATACAAGAAATAGCTGCTCTTACAGGACAAAATGATACAAGTCTTGAAAGTAATCAAGGTTTGCCTCGTTTTTCCATTAATCATAGTGAAGAAGATAACGAGGGAAGAAATATACCTCGTGGTCAATTCTCTTTGAAAATTCCCGAACTTAATACTATGGTATATGCTAAAGAGGCTGAATTAAGGATATTCTGCAGATTCTATACTTATAGTAGGTGGGATGTAGCAGAAAATACTTTTGGTTGTCAAACAATTCAAGCACCGAGTTTAAGTGCTGATTTCTATGACACTGAAGGCAACTTTCGTTGTGGTAGATTAACAAAAAGTGAAGTAGATAATTTGCCAAAAGATAGTCCAGAGTTAACTTTGCATAAAAGTGTAAAATGCAATCAGGTTTTATACAATACTGTAAGACTTATTGATCCTGTAGATGCTGATGGCAAGAAGATAGAAATGAAGAATGAAACTCCTTCTGTTTGGTATATAAGAGGATCAAGTTTTATACCTGTTAGTGATCATATAAAAATGATAGGTCGGAAACAGGTTATGAATGCTGTAGTTAACAAGATTGTTACTTCAAGGAAGAAACTTGGTGGTAATTCTTATTATGTTCCTATCCTTTCTGTGTTAAAAAATATACAAACAAAGGATGGTGATCAAGAATTACTGAATAAATTCTTTGAAACCAGAGATGCTATAAACAAGAAGGTTATTAATGCATGGAAAACGGAAAAGGAAAAACGAACTAAAGCCGGTGATCTATCTAATTTTAGTGAAGTTTTAGACGGAACAACTGGATAGGTTGTGTTTAATCCTATTTTCATGAAAGTGCAAGGGTTTCTAGATCGTGCCACAAGAGAGGGCATTGATCTAGACCCTGAACTTATAGAAGAATTTAAAGACAATTGTGGAAAAGCTCTTGTCAAACAAATATCTCGTGGCAGGGGTAGTTATTCATTACGCATGAGTGGTTTAGGTAGGCCATTATGTCAACAATGGCATGATAAAAATGGATCAGATAAAGAAATAGCGTATAATTCAATTATGCGATTTTTATTTGGTGATATAATAGAAGCAATTGCTATGGTTATACTGAAATCATCAGAAGTTAATGTAGAATCAGAACAAGAAAAAGTTTCTCTTGATTTAAAATCCTGTAAACTTGATGGTACTCTTGACGTTGTTATTGATGGCAAAGTTTGGGATATAAAATCAGCATCCCCGTATGCTTTCTCTAAAAAATTTAGTGGAGAGTTTGGTGGATACAATAAGGTAAAAGAAGATGATGCTTTTGGTTATCTTATGCAGGGATACCTGTACAGCAAAGCAAAGAATATGGATTTTGGTGGGTGGATTGTTATAGACAAAGCATCGGGTGAATGGGCTGTTTGTGAGGCACCGGATTATCAAGAGGAAGATTCGGATGAGGAATTGGAAAAAGCAGAGAAGAATGCTAAAACTATGACAGCAAATAAACCTCTTAAAAAGGAATTTGCAGACAGAGAAGAAACATTTAGAGTACAATATGGTAAACGAAAGGGTGAGATTATTGCTACAGGAAATAGACTGATGCATACTATTTGTAGCTATTGTGATTATAAGAAACAATGCTGGCCTTCTGCAGAACAACATAGAAGAGTTGGTACACAAGCAACACAAAGACCTATAATCTGGTACACTAAATTAAAGAAACGGGAGGTAGAAGTATGATTTACTTATCTACAGAAGTAACTATTGGTGACGGATACCTAAACAGTGAAACTTACTTTGGCTATCCTGAATGTGATAAAAAATTTGGTGGGGATAGTATAGTTAAAGAATTACGAAATAGTCCAAGTGGATTACCTATAAGAATGACAACTACTTTTGATTTAGATGAACCATGGAAAGATGATAGGTTTGAAGAACATTTAGAAAAAATAGATTATGATTTAGGAGAACTTGCTGTACATGCAAAAAAAAGAGGTGGTCTTGTTGTTTTGCATTGGACAGGTATGGTAGAATTGAGAAGTATTTTAAAAGAAAGTGCACCAAAAACTTTTAAATACTTTAATGAAAAATTTGAAGATATAATATCTAGAAATTTACCGAAACTGTAATGCATAGAGATTTGTTAATTGCTGGGTATATATTAGTAATAATAGCTATGATTAGTTTTTTTATGATGGTTATTTTATGAGGGGAAGTACATGGTACTACGCAGTCATGGATACAGATCGGATTTTGAGCTTGGCATTGCTGTAGCTTTAAATAAATATAAAATAAAATTTAAATACGAATCGGAGAAAATAGATTATGTTAGGCATTCTACTTATATTCCTGACTTTGCTTTAGAAAAGTTTCTTATAGAAGCAAAAGGAAGGCTTACGACAGCAGATAGAGGAAAGCATCTGTTGATAAAAAAACAACATCCTGAATTAGATATACGTTTTCTATTCATGAATGCAAACAATAAGCTGTATAAAGGATCTAAAACAACTTATGCAGGTTGGTGTGAACGTCATGGTTTTAAATGGTGTCAAGGATTTTTGCCACAGGAATGGATGGATGAATAGTGAAGAATTACTAAAATATAAAGAGGGTTTACCTAAAGATATGTATGTACTGCTAATTAGACCTAGTGGCAAAGATGGTGTAGATTTAGGTATTTTTGATACACATACAGTGGGAAGAAATTATGTAGATCTATGTTATGCTCTTGTAAGGGGTATCTTATCTTATCTAGCTAATGATATGGATGTATTAAAGGAACGGGGTCAAAGTGTTATACTAGAAGAATTAAAAAATACTATAGATGTTCCTATTATAGATGATTTAATAGCAAGAAAAAAAGAGAGACAACCTAAAAATGTAGATAATATTACCTATTTGTTTGGAGATGATAATGAAAAGGGTACATGAGCCCCATGAAAAATACATGGCAAGAATGACAGCTGAAGAAGAAATGATAGCTAGTGAAAAACAAATTGGTGGAGATCACTACAGGCATTTTAAAATTATGCCTATAGAGTACATTGCAAAAAATAAACTTGACTTCTGTGAAGGAAATATAGTAAAATATATTTCTCGCCATAGATTAAAAAATGGTGCAGAAGATATAAAAAAGGTTATACATTATGCTGAATTGATATTAGAATTAGAATATGGAGATAAATAGTGGTAGCTGGAAATTATTTACCTACAAGCTATCAGTCATTTATACATCTATCAAGGTATTCAAGATGGCTGGAGGAAAAAGGAAGTAGAGAAACGTGGTCTGAAACGGTTAACCGACTTGTAACCTTTTTTAAATATCATGTACAGGAAAACATTGAAGCAAAAGTTCCTTCCAATACATGGACAATGCTAGAAGAATCTATACTATCCCTTGAAGTTATGCCAAGTATGAGGGCTTTGATGACTTCAGGGAAAGCATTGGAAAGGGAAAATGTAGCAAGCTATAACTGTTCGTATATACCGATAGATAATCCAAAAGCATTTGATGAAGTTTTGTATGTTTTAATGAATGGCACAGGTGTGGGATTTTCTGTGGAAAGACAGTACGTTAGTGGATTGCCCACTGTTCCCAATAGAGAATTTGAACAGACGGATGATGTTATAGCTGTAGCTGATTCTAAAGAAGGGTGGGCAAGAGCATTTAGGGATTTAATATCTTACCTCTATACTTCTCGCATCCCTAAAGTAAATGTATCAAAAGTTAGACCTGCAGGTTCCAGACTTAAAACATTTGGTGGAAGGGCTAGTGGCCCACAACCTTTAGTAGATTTATTTGATTTTACTATAGAAAAGTTTAAGAATGCAAAAGGAAGAAAACTTACATCTATGGAATGCCATGATATAGTTTGTAAAACAGGAGAGGTAGTTGTTGTTGGTGGTGTTCGTAGATCAGCTCTTATATCTTTGTCTAATTTATCTGATGATAGAATACGTTCAGCTAAAAAGGGAGAGTGGTGGACTACAAATCCGGAACGGGCATTAGCTAATAATTCTGCTGTTTATACAGACAGACCGGATACGGGAACATTTATGAAAGAGTGGTTATCCCTTTATGAAAGCAAATCTGGGGAAAGGGGAATATTTAACAGAGCATCAGCACAAGAGAAAGCTAGACAGAATGGTAGAAGAGATGCTGATGTAGAATTTGGAACAAATCCTTGTTCAGAAATTATATTAAGACCAAATCAGTTCTGTAATCTTACGGAAGTTGTAGTACGTGCAGGTGATACAGTGGATACACTAAAAAGAAAAGTAAAGATCGCTACTATACTAGGCACTATACAGGCTACCTTCACCAACTTTGGTTATTTGCGTAAAAGATGGCAAAATAATACAGAAGAGGAGAGATTACTTGGTGTATCACTTACAGGTATATTAGATAACTACCTTGCTTTACCTTGGGTAGAAAATTCAAGAAAGAAGTTAATTGATAACCTGAACACTTTGCGATCAGTTGCTGTACAAACCAATAAAGAGTGGTCTGGTAAATTAGGTATACCACAATCTACTGCTATCACTTGTGTGAAACCATCAGGTACTGTCAGTCAGTTAGTTGATAGTTCCAGTGGCATTCATGCAAGGCATAATCCTTTCTATGTCAGAACAGTAAGGGGGGATAATAAAGATCCTCTTACGCAGTTCATGATTGCATCTGGTATACCTAATGAGCCGGATTATCTTAAACCTGATCATACTACTGTGTTTTCTTTTCCTATGAAAGCACCTAATCAAGCAGTGTGCAGGAATGATATATCAGCTATTAATCAATTAGAACTTTGGAGGGTTTACGCTGAACATTGGTGTGAGCATAAACCGTCTGTTACTATTTCAGTGCGTGAACATGAGTGGGTTAATGTAGGGTCTTGGTGTTGGAATAATTTTGAACATCTGAGTGGGGTATCTTTTTTACCACATTCCGATCATACTTATAAACAAGCACCATATCAAGATATAAAAGAAGAGGAGTACAAGAAATTGTCAAAAAAAATGCCAACCGATATAGATTGGCAAAAGTTACAAGAATATGAAAAAGAAGATAATACTAAAGGATCACAAGAACTAGCCTGTACAGCCGGAGTGTGTGAATTGGTTGATATATAGGAGGATTTATGGTTGAGGCAAAATTATTTGAATTACAAGTTAGTTTAAATTCAAGTGGTCAAGTAATAACGGAGTTTAATTATATAGAACGGGATAACCTTATTACAGCTTTAGATGGCTGGAGGAAAGATTATCCTAATACACATGTGTTAGGTTCTATTGTTGACTATCTTAAAGGAGTGGGCCATGCTATAGAGAAAGATGTAGGTAAGCTTTGTAAAACTTAATAGTTGTAAGAAGTTACTTTACCACCTTTGTATAGTCTTTTCTTTCTTTTTGTTTTTACTTTTCCACCGTAGTTAAATCCAACCTGACCTTCACCAAAGAAATTTCTCTCATCTTCAACTCTAATTATTGGATCTCTTGCGTAGGATTCAGGTGCACCTCTTCCAAGTCTTGATCGGTCTACTATATTAGTTTCACCTGCCATTCCTAATGGAGAGTACCCTCTCATTGGTCGCATTTTAGTAGGTCCTGCTGCACTTATTGTAGGTACTGATGGATCTTTAACTGGTTTTTCAGGAAGAGTGTGGAGCCCCTTCCCTCGTGGTTCATAAGCTCTATAGTCCACTGCTCGTATGAATGGTTTCTTTTGTATAGGATCAGGTCTTGTATCAAGCGTGTCTGCAAGCGTGTCTGTATAGCCCGGAGGATACGTAGCTGCTTCTCTTAATTGATTTGTTGCATCAGATGCTGTAAGTCTTCTTGAATCATGTTCCATAGCTTTTAACATGTCTGTTTGTATTTGGCTTGCTCTTTCTCCTGCCATTCTACTAACTTGATTAGAATTATTTATTGTTTCTGTAAGACTATCTGCAATAACATTTTTATGCATAACATCTTTTATAACTGTTTTCTTACCACGAAATGTTTTTACAATTTTCATAGAATCACGAACTTCTTGACCTCCGAATATATACTTAAATAAATCTCGTATACCTCCGTTGCCTATTTTATAATCTATTGCAGGAGGTTTTTTTCCTCTTAATCTTTCTGATTGAATCCTTGCCATAGCTATGTCCTCACCTTTCTTGGTCCATTATTATAAACAACTGTACCACCATATTTCATTTGTTTTATATTGGGGTATTTCTTTTCACCCATCGGTTCTACATTGGATAACTCTACAGCATCCGTCATAGGTGTTGGTGGTTGTACTTTTTTTGGTGTGTAGGAAGTTTTGTCTGGGTTTGCTGACATATCAGACCTTCCTGTTATTTTTTCTTGTTCAGGCATTTGCCCCTCCTATATTTTGTTGCATTGAATTTAACATCGCTACTTCTGATGTTGGTTGATTTGTAGGTTCCATGCTTGCCATAGTTGTAGGTTCAAATAGTGTGCTTTCTTCTATAACTACAGGTTCAAATAGTTGTTCTTCTATTAAAGCATCTATCTGTCCTAACAATTCTGGAAGCCATGCAACTTTTGAACTTTCAATAGTAGCAGGTATTGGTTTACCTGAGCTTATTATTTTAGCAATTGCTCGTGATGCTTGGGGATTCATCATAAGAGCAGCCATAACCTCTACTTCATGTCGTTGTAGTTGTACAACTAATGCTTCTACCCCAACATACGTTAAACCTGTACGACCAGAAGAAACAGCGTAAAGTCTACTGACATAAGAGCCAATTGTAAGTTTTGTTAAACCTGATGTTATATTTTCTACACCTGCTGTTGCTGGTACAACTTGTCTCATAGCTGTTGCATCAACTATATAACGTAATTTATCTATTTCAATATCTGGTATGTATTTTTTTATCAAATCACCATTGTCTGCTAAAAAGTCTATAACAGCTTGACCATCCAGCATTTTATCGGTTTCAAATTGATCTAGTACCCCTTTAGACCCAAAACCACCACCAAACTGCTGTGGTTTGCCTGATAAACTTTTTGATACTACTCGTATTGTACCTGTTCTTCCAGTAAATGCTTTTGTAAATCCCTCTACAAAAAAGGAATGTATCATAGCATCAAATTGTTTTTCAGCTTTACCTCTTCCCTGCCATGCATGTTGTCTTTTATAAGCGTCTCTTGCCTTTTTAATGCTTCCACTTTGAAATGCTGTTAAAAAGGCTTGGGGATTTTCAGTCCATTTTTCTATATCCATGCCTAGCTTTTCTAATCTTTTAACAAATAATCCCTTATCTTTGATATACAAATCATTAAATGTGTCTTGATACTTGGCTCTCTTCACATCTGCTTCTTTCAATTTTTTTATTATGCTTTTATCTTTCATTGCTAAGTCAGTTAGTTTTTTACTAAAATTATATGCATGCTTAAAATTAAATTTACCACCACTGGCTAGTTCAAGTGCCTCAATCATTTTAATTTTTTCTTTTATAAATCGGGCACCCTTTTCATACTCCCTATCAGGATCTGCTATAAGTTTTCCTTTCCTTCCTATTTGTACCATTGCTGCTAATTTTGAGTCAAATGCTTCATGCTGTATTAATGAAAGAGCATGTTGATTTATAGCCTCTATTATGTTATCGTATGCCTTTTTATCACTTCCAAAAACTCTTTCTATATCATCGTATACACTTTGTGCTTTTAGAGGATTATTAAATATTTTATTTCCCCATTCTTCTACTGGTGTTTTATAATACCACTCTTTTGTATCAGTCATGAAACGATGTCTCGTTCCTACAGTATCCCTTATTAATCTTGTAGCTTTAGCATCATGATATATCATGTTTGCTGCATCACCCTCATCCCAAAGTTTAGAATCATACTTTCCAGCTAATGCTAAATCATCCAATTCACTATCTACTCTTTTTACTATATCCTCTAATCCAAGGCTTCTAAATGCTTGCGTAGTAGTTTGTCCTTCACCTTTTGATCGGTTAGCTAATGCATTTAATGCCATTCTCATATCTTTTAGATCACCTACACCCATTGTAAAAGCAGGTTTTAAATGAGCAGGAACTGCTAATACATTGTTGTCCATCATATATCTTAGTTTTGAAGCAGAATCTCCCATAATCTTTGGAAGTAGTTCTCCATCACCATTCTTTCTTGCAAATATTTTGATAAATTCATCAACATTTTTTGAAGACATTTCAGGTATTTCTTTTGATAGCTTAACAAAATAGGCATTTGCTGTAGCATTAAATACATCTCTAATATCTAATTCTACATCATCTGTGCTCTCTTTAAATTTTTTAGCTTTACTTTGAAGGGCAAACATTTCTGTAAGGTCATCGTAAAGTCTGGTACTATCTACTTGAACGGATCCACTTTGCTCTCTAGCTAATGCATAGAGTCTATTTTTTTCATCTCTAAGATTTTTCATTTTGTTTATAATAGGTAATGCAATTGCTCTACCTGTAGCTGCTTCTTTTTGTGAACCTGTTTTTGCTTCCTGAATAGCTCTTACTAGATTTTTTCCACTAAGTATCTTTTTTGCTTCAAATTGTTTAGCTAATGCAAATACCTCTTCAGCATTTGGATCTATTTTTTTTATAGCTTTAATGTATTGTTCTACTTTATCATGAAATCTTGGATCATCTATTATATTTTTACCATCTTCAATTGTTAAGCTTCCTATTTTTTTCAGTAATTTTTTTGAAGCTGTATTTTCCTGACCCAATTTTGTTATCATTCTACCCATGTCATCTAGGTACTCCTGTACATCTGTTTGTATAAATCCCAAAGCTCCTTTGTTTCGTAAATTTTGGTTTTTAGTCATTTCCATAAGTATTCTTTTATATTGATCTTCTAACTGTCTGGTATAATCCATTTTAGTTTGGTAATATTCTTCTAGACTTACTTGTTTAAAAAGACTCTTTCTCCAAAATCCACTTTTATCTTTCCCTGCATATCTAGCTAATCCTTGCATAAGAATATCAGGTTCTGCAGCTCTTAAAGTATTTAAACCAAATAGAAGACCAAAACCAGCTTCTGGATCTTTTATACCCAGTTCAAGTAATTTATCAGTAACTACAGTAGCTCTTTTTACGTGTGAAATTAATGCTACTTGTGAATCTGGTGATAGGAGTTGAAAATTTTTAATAAATCCTCTAGCCATTTCTTTATGTTTACCTTGTAAACCCAAACCTTCTAACGTGTTTTCACCTCGTAGCCATGAAATAATCTTCTCCCCATCTATACCCCCTTCATTTTCTTTTATTATTGCTCGTCTTGCCTCTTCTCTGTGCAATGGTCGTATTTTTTTTGGATCTCCTCCGGCTATTGTTGTAGCTCTAACTTCTATCATTTCTTTTAGTATATGTTCATCTTCAACTTTAATTCTTTTTTGTCCCCTTTGCAAATTTTTATTTAATTTATTTTCTAAACTAATAATAAAATCTGGATCTTCTCTTCTGGTTCTGTTTGCTGCATTAGAAAGAACTATTTTTGGATCTTTAATTTTACCTACCCAACTAATGGGAAATGTAGCTGCAGTAATAGTAGGTTCAGCTAGTCCTCTAACAAGGGGTATACCTATATTTGTTATAACTCCACCGGAAGTTATACTTGTCAGAATAGCACCCATAGTATTATAACCACCCCCAATATCCCAACCTCCATCAGCCATTTTATCTAATCCATAAGAAGATAAAATAAAAGACCCATCAGTAACTCCATATGCAGTAAAATTTTTACCAAATTTTCTTGAAAATTCAAAAACCAAATCATTTCTAACATTTGCTAAATTTTGTATTCTTTTTGATACCCAATCTTTACCTTCTTTAGAAGTCTGGGCTATTGCTTTAACTCTTAATTCTAATAATTTTGCTGCTTCAAGTACATTTGGTTCCCTTCCATGTTTATTTTTAAATGCTACAGCAACATCATCAGCTTGTTCAGTAAGAGTTTTAAGAAATTCTCTATTCATTTTAAGACCAAGAATAAATCCACCACCAGTTAACAGTTGTTCTAAAGCTAAATTTGAAGTTGTTATTGCCCAATCTGGAGATACAGTGTCTAAATTTTCGTTTACTTCATCTACTGTTAATGGTTTTAATGTTCCATATTTATCAAATAAGCCTAAATCTGGATCACCTATTGGCCCATCCCTCCAATTTCGTTCTACTTTATCCATCCAGAGTATTACCTCTTCGGTTTCATATAATTCTCCATGGAATCCTTCTGGTATATTAAAAGCTTCTTTCCAGCTAGTAGGGCTTAAATTATACGCTAGAAGTATCGCACCGGGTATTGTTGCTGTTCTTCCTGCACTTAAAGAGTACATAATTGCTCCCCATAGTGGGGCTTCTGTTGTACGCCTATAAAGATTTTCTGTTATTCTTCTTGCGAGTGTTCTTCTTCTTCCGGGCATTCCCCCTAAAGTTGTTACACCCTTTCTTTCCATTCTTGATTTAGTATCATGAAATAACCTATTTATTTGCTTAGATGTATACGATCCAGCAGGAAATGTGAAAGTATCTACAAGTTCATCCTCTGCATTATACTGTTTAAACATTACTCCTACTTCTTTATCACCATCTTTTAATACCTCTAACCTAAGTAAATCTCGGTATTTTGCTAAAGTAGGATCTTTTTTAACTGCTAATAGTTTTTTTTGTTGATATTCTTCCCAAGTTACTGAAGGTTTTGTCCGGTGCCCAAATGGGGGTTCTAATGCTGCAGGATGTACAGGAATATCAGCTGCAGATGCTATAGAGGGAACTATTTCTGTTTGCTCTCGTTCATCATCAGATGTTACATGGGCATAAGTCCTATCTACAACAACAGGCTCACTATCTGGAGGGATAAAGTATTTCTTAGGATCTGTTACATCTTCTGTAACTGGATTAGTTTCTACTGGATTTTTTTTATTTAGTATGACTTGTTGATCTGCCAATGTATTATTCCTTCTTTTTCTTTGTATACTCTTTAAATAGGGCATCTATTTGACCAATTTTAAGAACATCATCTACATTTGTATTCTTTTTTATAGCTTCAAGTTCTGCGTATGAATAATCACCATCAGGTATTCCGTCTATTCCACTAACTGTTACCCTTTTAGTACGATCTATATTATCACCTTCCTCTTCAGCTGAAACTTGATTTACTAAGTATTCATTAGCTGTATTTTTAGGTTGTACACCTGCTCTTTCATCAGCAATTGTATAAAGACCATCAAGTATCGTTACAGCTTTTTCAGATAAAGTGCCGGGTACAAGAAGTGTACTACCTTGTCTTGAAGCTCTAAATTGTACTGTAGGACCTAATCCTCCAGCTGCAGGACCAAAATCTCTTACTAAAGCTTTATTATAGACGTATTCTCTAAATGCATTCCCTGCTCGTATGGCTCCTACACTAGTTGCATGAGCTGAACCTAAATATTTATTCTTCATGTGCAGTATAGATAAAAATCGTTTAATTTCTTTTAGTCTATGAACTTGAAACTGACCATCCTGAAAAATACTTTCTCCTAATGCTCTTTTAATATTTACAACATCTTGGTCAGATATAGTTTTACCTCCTGTGCCTCCTTGTAATGCTGAGGCTAATTGGTAGGCGAGCATTTCAGTGTATACTTCATAAGTAGCTCGGAAATAACCAACAGAGTCTAAATAAGATCTTCCTTGCTCATCGTCTGGGTTTACTCCGGTAGTATATTTTTCCCAGTTTTCTGCAAGTCGTTCTTCAAGTTTATCTTGACCTATTATAGTTTGTATTCCAGCTGCATCTTTTAAACTAGCAACAAGATTTTTTACAATTGGAATACCAAATCCTGACTTTGCTGCGTTTGCAACTAAACTAGCAAATCTTCCGGGCAGCCCAAGAGGTACAGGAGAATTTGGACCTTGACTATTTACCCATTTGTCATGATTTTGAAGCAAAGCATCAATACTTAAAATACCTTTAAAACTATCATCTGCTACTTTTTGATATGCTTGTCTATCTATACCAAAATCCTTAGCTGCTTCTTCAGCTGGAGTTTTATCTAAATTTACAAAATGATATCTACCTGCAAATTTTGTATAATCATCACCGGCTGCAGCACTTAAAACTTTATATACATGTTCATATCTGACTTGGGCATGCTCTGGTCCAGCCCCATAAAATTTTGCTCCATATGCCTCTATTGTATCTAATAAATCTCTACTAACAATACCACCCTTTAAAGCCAAATCTATTCCCATATTTTGAAGTTTAGATACTGTATAAAGAGCTTCTGGCGTATACAATCCCACCAATTTTTTTGCTAGATTTTTTTTCAATTCTGGAGTAGCGTCTTTAGGTAATCTAGTCATATCTTTTTTACTAATTAATTTTTGAGCCACTGTAAATGCTTCAGGAAGTAATTTTTGTTGACTCTCACTAAAATTATATCCTTGAAAAGCATCTATTTCCTTACCATCAGCTTCTAATGTTACTGTATCTACTACATCAGAATCTAAAAGACCCCCACTTCCCCTGCTATCCATACCTCCATCAAATGCTAACAATGGGTGGGGTTGAAGAATAACTAAACTTTTATCATCTTGAGTATAACCATATGCATCTAATGAGGCTCTAGCTTGAGCTATTGGGCCATTTAGAAAAAAGTTTTTTTGATCGTTATTCCATGTAGGCCAATATTTCTTAGCCATACGATGGATAGTATTAGCTTTCTCATAGGCATCATTATAGTTTTCTACTTTATCCCATTCCATATTTATTGTTAAACCATTTTCATCTGGTAGATTTTCAGTTGTTTTTCCATCAGCACTAAGAGTTTTTAATTTTGGAATAAGTGCATTTTGAGCATTATACGTTGCTGTAACCTGTTGTGTTATTTTATCTAAATCATGTTGTCTTAATGCTTGAGCATCTTTTGCTTGTCTACGCCTTTGTAAAAATCCAGCGACACCAGCCATAAATGGACTAACCATAATTTACATCCTCCCCTTCTGTCATTAACATTCCTTCAGTTGGAATTTCAGTCATATCTACCCCTTCTACTTCTGATTCTCCTTCTGCTATTATTTCCTCATCTATCGGTGGTGCTTCATCAAGAAAACTTGCAGTATTTTCTTCATCTTTAAAAAGTTCTTCTTTAAGAAGTTCAAATGCTTCTGGATTATTTTCTCGTAAATTATTTATAATATTTTCATCAGTTACAGAGGGTGTATCTTCTTTATTAAACATAACAAGATCAAAACCCAAATCCTGTCCTCTTACTGCAAAATACGCTGATAGGGGAAATTTGATCATTTCAGCAATATCAGGAGACCACACTCCTTCAGCAAATCCAGTAAAAGCAATAGTATTTACAATACTTTCTACAGGAGTACCAGTCATAAGAAATTTATCCAAGTCTTCTTGTAATTCAGGATTATCTTCTATTTTATAAATAATAAATTCAAATGCTTCATCAGGATTAACTATTCTTGGAGGATGCTCCCAAGGATACTTTCCGGGCTCCTCTGTTAAAGATTGGCCCGGTATAGGTGCATCAAAGGGATCTGTAGAATCTATTTGTCCTCGTACATTAGTTCGTTGTTTTTTTGGATTCAATAACATGATTTAGTTCCCCTGTATATAAATTTTCTATTTAGGCTGTATATCTAAAGCTAGGTTTTGTTACATTTAAAATTCCAGATCTCTTTAAATCTATAGTTTGACCAATAGGTTTACCATAGCTGAATGTTTGATTATGTATTTTTGGATAATATTGATCACTATGGGCCAATGCTGTAAACTGATTAGCAAGTCCACCCGGTTTAAAACCTGATTTACCCCAATCTCCAGCTGCAGCAATTTGTGCTGCACCTCCACCTACAGTAATTGGTGAAATTTTTTCATGGACAACTCCTTTTCTATGGTACTGTCCGGGATCTCCTGTTGGTTGCCCTCCTTGCATTGCTCTATAACCACTAATTAGATCTTTAGCACCTGTAAACCAGCCTCCAGTAGCATCACTTAAACTTTTCTGAACATTTGCCCATGTTGTATTACCTCTTCCCATAAAATAATCAAAAGTTGTACCACCCAATGCTTCTCCTACCCTAGTAGGCATAGTAGCTATATCCCAAAGTTTTCCTTTAACATCTGTAAGAAATCCAGTACCGGGATCAGGTTTAAAAGTTCTACTTAAAAATGAATCACTTATTGATGGTAGAGTTTGTGGAAAGGCTTTAGATGCTACTCCATATCCTACAAGTCCAACACCTACCATTGCTGCTTTTCCCCAGTTAGATTTCCACATTTTTCTTAAAGTTTTTATCATAGTCTATCTTCTCCCCTAGCCGAATATTTTATCAAAAATAGTACTGCCTACTTCCATATACACATTATCTTTAAATTCAGTTTGATACGTTTCTTTACTAAATTCATTAGACTGTGATTGTAATGCATACTGATGAGCACGAGCAGCAGAAGATTCGGCTCTTTGCAGTACCCACTGAGCTTCATCTCTATATCTTTGCCACAATTGATTTTGTGCCTGCACACTAATGCCTAATAAATTTTGTGCATTTAAACGATTGGCTTCGTTTTGTGTGGCAGTATTCTGTGTATTGACCTGTCTTCTCCAATTAGCATTACTTTGGTCAATTTGAGCAGACATATTTGCATTAAATTTATCTCGGCTATCTTCCATTTGCGATACAAATCTTTCTGTTGCATTTCCTTGATCTGCATTAAACTGTCTCATCGCTGCTGTTCTAGTATGATTAGCATTTTCTACTTGTACACCTAATTCACTAAAAAATTCTGTTAATTGATTATTTGATTTAGCGTTAAATTGACTAGCTGCATTTGTTTGAGCTTGATTTGTAAATAATTTTTGTATGTGGCTTTGATGGGTTAACGTATTAGATTGTTGTGAGTTTGTTAAATTTTGTGTATCTATAGCTAAAAAAGATCTCGCATTATTTACAGCAGCTTGCATTCTGGTATCTAAATTAGCTTTATCCATTGCTGCATAAGTCATGGCATTCTGTAGTGCAGTCTGTTGATCATTCGTAAGATTTGCCAATTCCATCCTAGAATATGTTTGAGCATCAGCAGCAGCAATTGGAATACCAGCCTCTGTAATCGCTTGTGTTATCGCAGCTGCAGCCATAGAGGATGCACCAAGTCCACGTTGTTGCATTTGTGCTGATACATTTCTTACAGCAGGAGCAGCCCAAGCTGGTAGTTCTCCCCCTTCTTCAATGCTACTAAATAGTTGTGCCAATTGATACTTAACTGTTGCCTTTTCATTAACTGTTCCCTGAGCAGCTTGTGCCACTGCCTCGTCAGATACAGCACCTTGCACATCACCTATTTTAGATTCTTGTGAAAGTGTACCTTGAGCAGCTATTGCTTCAGGCGTATCTCCAACTGTATAAGACGAATATGTAGAAGCTGCCTGTGCTTGTGGTGTAGCAACACTTAAATTAGTTACATCAGCTGTTGCTACTCCTGTTGTTGGAGCAGTACCTACAGATATTGGTTCTATTGTTTCTTGTGTTGTTGGTGTAAGAGACGTAGGTGTTACTGTTTCTCCAGTTGTCAACTGGGTTTTTTGCTCAGGTGCTTGTGGAGCTGTTAATCCTAATTGACTTGTTACAGTCCCTGTTTCCGTAGCAGTACCTCCCTCCTGCAACTTTTTCATTTGTCCATCTTGTGTATTTCTTATTATTCTAGGTAATTTTGCCATTTTTTAAAACCACTTACTCATTAATGATGATATTGCAGCACCAGCACCACTTGCTACAAGAAGAATACCTACAAATAATCCTTTACCTTTGTCTAATTGACTTTCTAAAGAATCTAATCTGTTAGATAACCTTTCCACATCTTTGGAGAGAGTCTTTACAGCTTGTATCAACTTTCCCATTTCCACTTCGTTATTGCTTGGTGCCATTTGTTGTCTCCTTGATCATTGATTGGTCTCCCCCAAAGGCAGCACAACCACTTCCATCAGGGTATACTTCAAAGACTACCCACTGTCCAGTTTGTTTATTCATGTACAGTTTTACTAAAATTTTGTTTCCTGTTGTTACGCCTTCCCAGAGAACTACTTCGTTGTAATTTTCTGTTAAGTCTTTATGAGCAAAGTCAAAATCTTTTGCACAGATAAGACTTCTCATAGTTGTTCTTGTTTCTATTTCACCTTCAATCCCTTGGGATTTTACTAGAGGGATAAATAATATATAAAGCAGTATAGCTACCCCTATCCAAAATAAGTATTTCATTGTTTATATCTTTCTATTTTTAATATCTAATATATCTCTTATAATTACTCATATTAGAATCATCCGGCCAACTTGCATTTTTTACAGCAGTTGCAACTGCATCCACATCACTTGCATTTTCTACATTTGTTGTTGCAGTAGCAGCTGCACTTCTTACATCAGCAAGATATGTTGTTACTGCATCTGGAATTGCTGTATCTGCAAATACTTTTCTTTCTGCTAACCAAACATATGGTTTTATTATTTCTGAAGCATGGTTATTTAAAACAAGTGTTTGTTCTGTTTTAACTGTTGAAAGTGTTCTTGCAGTATTAGAAATACTTTCTATAACTACAGAATTATCAGCATCCCAAGAATAAGAAGGATCTCCATTTATATAATAATCTATATCTTTTTTTGTTCCAGCTGTAACTGGATAGATACCTATTTCTGCTCTTTCTGAATCTGACCAAACTTTAAAAATATCTTTTGAATATTGTATATTATTTACTGTTATTCCTTTAGGATAACCTATTATTTCTTCTATATTTCCATCTTCTATTAAAGCCCACATTATCTTTCCTTTTTATTGTTGTTCTAACCAAGATGTTAAAATATATTTTTTACCATCTAATGGTGGATTACCTCTATGAACATGAGTATAAGTTGCAGGAAAAACTATTATTCTTCCCTGTTTTGGTTTTATCCTACAACTTTGATGAAGAAATTCTGTTTCACCACCTTCAAAATCATCATTTAGAAACATTGCAGTTGCACATACACGACTACCAGAACCACCTGTATTTTCACAATGCCATAAGTGGTAACCTTCTCCCGGTTTTGTACGTTGTAAATTAATAATTAGTTGTTGTAGTCTAAATTCTTCTAAAGTAGGGTAGTTTTTTACATATTCTTGAAAAGCTGCATAAGTACACTCCCCATAATCTTTTAAGAATTTTGTTTGAACATCTTTTCGTACACTAATCGTTGTAGCTAAAGACATAGTAGTATCGTTTACTTTTAAATGTTTACCTACCTTTTCATTTCTAGGAATAATTAATCCATTCTCAATACAATCTTCAAAGAAATCTATAACAGGACCAGTATCATAATCGGTGTCAAAAACACCAATATGATCATCCATAGAAACTAATTTACATTCCATACTATTATCCCTTTATAATTAAAAATAATTAAAATTAATATTGATCCTTTTTTTCATATTTGTTGTATTAGTACTTGTATGTTTTTTACTTGGATCAAAAAATATCATTCTATTTTCCACACTCATTATTTTTTCTCCAGTTTCAAACCTTGTATAACCATCACAAGTATTTAGTGCAAATAAAGCTCCTTTATGTTTCCATTTAAAATCATGGTGCATACCATGCTCTTCTAGTTTCGTGCCAATAGGATAACAATTAGCTTTTATACGAATTAATGATTTCGTTTCAATTTTAGTCTGGAACACCTCTGCAATACTTTGAAAAGATTTTGAATAATATATAGGTTGATGATAAAATACATGATTTAAATACCACAGACACCCATCATTCTGATTATAATCTGGAGTATACTTTTCATGACTATCAACAAATGGTGTAGGAAAAGGTCTACCTGTAGCAGTTTGTGCTGGATCATCTACCCAATACCATTCAAAAAATTTGCAATATATTACATTCTGCACTTTTTGTAATTCTGATTTTTTTAAAAAATCATCCACAACTTTAATCACTACTGCACTTTCCTTTTACTGAATTAAACGAACATACTTGTAATGTCCATAAACACCTTCGGCAGCACTACCTAACCCAATTCGCATATCGTCTGTATATGTTTCGTCATTAGTATAACCAACTACATCATCTGTTTCAAAAGTAATCGTACCATTAGCAGATCTTTTAATAGCATAAACAGCACTCGTTGAAATAGATCCAACATTAGTATTATTAGTGTAACCTTCATCCATAGCATACACTGTATTACCAAACTGTACTCCAGTAGCTGTTAAATTTGAAGGATTCCCACTAGCCCAATGATTAGAACTATCCGAAAACATACCCATTCCCCATGTATTACCAGTTGTTCCAAAATGAGCTTGTGCATCTGCTGGATATACTGCAAGCCAACCACCTGTATTAGTATTCTGCAACTGCATTTGTACTTCAAATGCTCCTTCTACATCAGCACCAGAATACCAAATAGCAGTTCTTTGATTAGTTCCTAAAGTATTTTGGGAACTGTAAACCTGCTCATCAGTAGTAAAAGTCCAATTACCTGTATCTCCTGACCAACCAGTTTGAGTGTCAGTTAAATTTGTAGTTGTTTCAGTGTCACCAGCAGAAAACCACACAGACTCAACATTAATTCCCATATTAATTATCTCCTAACTAAATATTATGATGGTGTTGCCAGAGCTAATGTAGGTGCTCCAAGAAGTATAGAATTTGAAGCATCCACAAAGTATGGTATAATATCTACAGCATTACCTGAAGTTGAAATTGTTCCAGCAGTACCGGCAGGCCATTCAAAATCAGAACCTGTAGATAATGTTCTACTTCCAGTACCATCTTGTATTAACACAATTATTCCACTTTGTCCAGCACTTTCTGTGCTTGGATTAGCTAAAGTTACGTTTCCTGTTGCTGTTAATACGAAGTTTTGATAGGTGTCAAAATCTAGTGTTGTACTTCCAGTAGCATTTGCTGTTTGTGTACTTCCTACAGCAGCAGCACCAAATATTGATTTACCTGCAGCAGACATATCCATTGTCAAAGATGTTACAGCACTTCCACCATCATCACCTTTAAATATAATATCTTTATCTTGTACACTAGCAGTTATTATTGCATCAGAAGAACTGTTACTAAAGTCAAGAATAGATGTACCACCTGATTTAAATGTTACATTATTACCTGCAGCATCTAGTACAATATCTGCTCCAGAATCTAATGTTACGGTAGTACCAGCAAGTTCAGCAGTTCCGTCTGCTGTTATCTGTATATTAGCAGCAGCTGCAGCAGTATCTACTGTAACTAAACTAAATGCACCATTGGTAGCTGCAGTCATAGTAACTGTATCATCGGTGCTTGGTGTCATTACAATAGAATCACCATTATGAACCATATTATCTATGGTTAATGCTGTTAGTGTACCTAAACTTGTAACATTTCCTTGTGCAGCAGTAGAAAGAGTACCTGCAATTGAACCTCCAGAAACATTTATGCCAGCACTGAACACTGGTATTTGATTCATGGTTACTACACCAGTAGAGGAAATAGCTATAGAATCAGCATCAGAAGCTGAACCTATAGTACCTGCATCAGCAATTGTAATTCCAGCATTGAAT
>Ga0114902_1000287_pt1 | contig 31463 bp, 38 predicted proteins | sample MalvireepMed_s12_FD_87291 | JGI IMG/M metagenome (GOLD analysis project Ga0114902, IMG submission 87291) | Marine viral communities from the Global Malaspina Expedition - Malaspina viral metaG DeepMed_s12 | ecosystem: Environmental > Aquatic > Marine > Oceanic | place: Mediterranean Sea... | reverse complement strand
GGCTCCAAAAGCTCTTGCTGCTTTCGGTCACGGTCCACAGGCAACGCCTCTGTGATTGAGCGATTGATCTTGAAATTCACCTTGATCGGCTCGTTTCCGTAGGCCACGGCGTAGCAGTTCACATAGCCGAGGCTAACACCGCTGTAGACGCTTCCAAAGTCAAGTGGGGCGGTCTCGTACAGCGGGTAGTCCTGAATCGACGTGCCGGCCGAGTATGAGTCCGCGCCATGCCCGTACTTGGCCCGAAAGCCGTCAGCAAAGACATTGATCCCAGCCATTTTTGGGTCATTACTGCCAAAGTAAACATACCCTCTGTGGTCCCTGGTCTCGGCCGCACACTGCATCGGGTAGTTCTCCCGATAGCTCCAAGCGCCCACATCATAGTGAAACACCAGCAACAGATTGTTCTTCTTCCCAATCGTGGGAACGCACAACCAATACTCTTTGTCTCTCCGATTGATGACACTCACGGCAGCATTGGTTGATGAGTCATCAATCCGGTCGATCAGCTTCTTGATCGGGGTTGACAGGTCAACTATCGTTGTCGGGGTCCCGGTGTTCTCCAGGGCTCCCTGAAGCGTGAACACCCCTTCACGGCCCAAAAACAGCAGCCCAATTGACGGCACGTTGGCGATGCTGTTCGGTGCGATACAGCCAATGTCCTTGTTGAGCGTCTGGGCGTGAAACCCGTTCACAGGGTCACCTTTGATTAGGTAGACCCCACGGGACTTGAAGGCCACCAAGGCATTGTTGGTAGCGTAAAGCCCGGTAATCTCTCCAGAGTCGGTCTCTCCGATCTCGAACACATTGGCATCTGGAAACACCTCTGGCATCCCAGGAGCACTGTACCGAATGCGATTGTCGGTCATCCCAGCAATGAACATCGTGTTCTTGAATGCGGCCAGGTACTTTGCCTGCGCAGGCCACGGGCCAAAGTCTTCCGGGTCTCGGATTCCACCCACATTCGCGTCCGAGATCCCGTCCTCGAAAACGGTTGATTCGTTCTCTTGAAGCTCTTTGATGAAGTAGAAGTTTCGACCTTCCTGTGGGGAAATGGAGTCCCCATTGTCATCGTATATGTCACGTGTCCTGTAGATTCGTCTGGCGACTACGTCTGGCCCACCAACAGAAATCGTGACCTGGGTAAATCTTCGTTTCCCATCACAGCACTCGAACTCAACCAGATTGCTGGGCTCAGACATCGGGCCTTCTTGGCCACGCTTGTTCACAAATGAAACCCGGTACTGATACGCACACAGTTTCCCATCTACCCACTTGCGGTTGAACTTGTTGAATGCTCCACGCGGGCGCGTGCTTCCCAATCCTTGACCTCGCACCCGTGTACCAAGGAAAAGCCCTGTGTCGGCCTCTTGGTTGTCGTCATCAAGCGTTTCAACGAACAAGCCAGCACGGTAAATCACTGACCCATTTGGCGCGGCCGGTGGGCCAGAAAACCCAGCCCGGCTCGTGGTTCGCCCATCAAAAACGATTGGCTCATCGGATCCATTCACCAAGTAGACTCGGCCGCCGAATGTCACGCTCTGTGTGCCAGCGAAAGATGTCCTCGGGATGAATCTGGTTCTTGAAGTTCCGTTCCAAGCAAGGCCCTCTGAATCCCTCAACGATGAAAATGGGTCAGAGCCGGCGATGGCAAACCAGTCGGGCCTCAGTTGAGCCAGCTTTCCTGTCGAGTCCTCAAACAGGATGTGTCGCTTCGCGCCGTTATGTCGCCCATAGTAGTGGATCGAAGTAATGTCCCCATTCGCAGACCAATCGAATCGGTCGTCCGTAACAGAGTCAAACGCACCAGCCGTTCTCCACCCATCATTGATGTCCCACGACATTTCCTTGATCTCAGAGGCTTGGTCGGCAGTGACCCGCCAGCGGTCGTCCATGCCGCGAAGGCGGAACACTTGAAAAGTCTGAGTTTTCATGACTTGCTCGGCACGCCCCAACGCTCTTTGTCGGTGAACGCACGGTCAAATCCGCGACGTACATACATCCGGTCAGAACGAGAAAGGTACTTGGCCTTCATCTGATTCAGGATGATGCTCGCCCGGCCTTCGTAAATCTGAGAATGACTCAGCATCCCGTGCTGCATGCATATGTCTCGAAGTGCCAAGAACACCAACAGGTGATGATACTGCACAGGCCAGTTTGGAGTATCTGCCTCGTTCACAAGACGGAACGGCCTCATCAGATACCGGCCCTCGATCTTGTAGTCACTGGCTGGGGTATACCAAAGCCGGATGTACTGGCGTGGGCCTATTTCATTGAGTTGATTCAAGTCATACAGAACACCGTCTATATCCACAGGAGAGGTTGTCCCAAGAACCGTGTTGGTAGTGAGTTCTTCCCCTTCATCCGTGTATGAGGTAACCGACTCAGAGATGGTTGCGATATGTCGCCACACACCAAGCCCGAGCGTTCTGCTTCTACCAAGCCTGCTGGAACCAAGAGAATCCAGTCTCCTGTAAATCTTCTTCAACCTGCCGGTGTCTTTGTCTGAACCGGAAACTCTTTTGGCTGATGTATTTATGAATCCATTAAGCGCTATGTGGAGATGCCCGGTAGTTGACAGGGTAATCTCAGACACAGGAGACGGGGCGCTCTCTCTTCCAGCATACAAGTATGTGTAGCAATACTGATATGTGTCTCCAAGCGCCAGGTTTGAAGAGGAGCCACTTGAATCCATCGGATCCAAGACTATAGCCAAGTCAGGCGGAAACACATCCGCGTGCATCTCTTCGATGCTCACAAACGGGTCGCCCGTATCGTCCCGGTCCAGGTACAAGAACTCTTCTTTTCGGGCATCCAAGAACGTGAACCGGCCACGGTCTGGCGCGGTGGTTGTCTGGGTGCTGGTGTAGGGGTCATTGGGGAAAGCGGCATCTGTATACGACAACGTCTCAGTCATCGTGATTCCACGATCTACAAGCCCCAAGACCTCAACACATTCACGGGGCAGCGCGTATCGCTTAAACTTGATTTTCCAGTCGGTGAACGTCCCATTTAGAGACTCGTTAATCACAATGCTGCGCTCATCCGGCCGTCGAGTAATCTCATACTCGCGGTTGTTCACCACAAAGAACGCGCCCTCAACATCGACCGGCAGCAGCTTTACAGCAGAGGTTCCAGCGCCTGTCGGAAGGTCGCCCTTTCTGCTGTTACTAAATGTCATCGTGTCCGTAGACGATCCATCAATATCGGCGCGAAGCGTCAGTTCAAATCGCTTCTGCATGAACAGCCAATGGTACTGACTCGAAACCTGCTGATAATGCCGATTGACAATCCGCGAGGTCATGTCCTTGTACTGCTGCAAATCCGGGTTGTAGTCCAGAGCGGCGTTGATTTCTTCTCTGATTTCCTTCAGATTCACTGTGTACCCCCCAAAAGAAAACCGGCTGCTGAAGCATTGTACCCCAGCAGCCGGTAGTGGGCGCGGAGCCCGGTAGCGAAAATGGCTTAGAAGAGGCCCTGATCGATAATCATAACGGTTGCTTCGTTAGCACCGTAGGATCCGGCAGCATCAGCAGTAAGTGCAATGCCGACGATACCAGAGTTGGTGTGTGTACCAGCCTCATACTGGTCGATTTGACCCGCAGAGCCATCGTCTCCGGCAGCAAGTGGAAGACCTGCTGTGATATTACCATCGGTCATAGCGCCACTACCAGCGATGGAGCTATCGCCATACAGGCCTGCGGTCTGGATCACAATGTTACCAGCAGCCGTTGTGGTTTCTGTGGCCACACCAAAAACCAGGGGATCGCCAGCCCCAGTGGTGGATGGACCCGTAACAACGGAGCCGCCAAGACCATTTGTCGTATCAGACAGGTTGAGCGCGACCCAGGCACCCTTGGTGATTGCCGCCGTGCCGTACAGCGTCACGAACTTCTTTGGAAAATGATCAACGCCATCGACGCCGTCTATCTTATGAACTGCCATGTTGTCCTCCCACTTTTGACTATATGGCTATGAAAATGGGCAGGGACCACCATGGCCCCCACCCAATCAAGGTGACTTAGAAGGTTTCCAAGTCGAATGCGATACCGCTGGAACCGAGGTGCTTCGCGATCAACTGACCACGGCACCGCAGCTTGGCGGAACGAACGTCGTACTCACCCGAGACAGTCTCGAAGTCGCTCAGGTCGAAGTATCCCTTCGGGTCCCAAAGGACGTGGATGTCGTCCAGGTTCAGCATGTAGAAGCTGATCGGATCGGCGGTGGTGTTGGTTCCAGTAGTCGGCATGTTCCGCTCGACATTGATCTGGACACCGTCCCAATACTCGACCAAACGACCACCATCGATCTTGCTTTGATCGACGTACCGCTCATGGGCCTGCAACGAACGCTTCAGGTTCTTGAACCCGGCGCGAGAGGCAAGGATCACGTTCGGGGGGCCAGAGGGCGAGACAGAATCGATCTCGACCTTCAGGTCGTACAGCCCAGCAAGGCCGTTCGCGTTGAAAGAGCCAGCACCATCAAAGATCTGGTTCTGCCAACCGGTCTTGGTTGTAAAGCTGGCCTTATTCACGCCACCAACGGTGTTGCCCTGGGCCCCAACAGCGTCTTGTTCGAGAAGGCCGCCGCTTGCACCAGTGACATCAACACCATTCAGGGTGCCCCAGTCTTCCCAGCCAGGCTCAGCGCCCTTCACCATTTGACGAACGAACTCACGCTTGAGCGCGTTGGCGGTCATCTTGGTGCGGCTCTCAAGAATGGAGAGAATCGCAGCGTCACCCTGGTTGGTCATCTCTTCTTCCGAGGAGATGGCGACCGGACGAACCACATGGCCCCAATCGTACTGTGCAGGGTGGAACACATCCGACACAGAGAGGTTGATCCGCTCGAAACCAGTCTGAAGACGGGTGGTCGAGGAGTGCTCACCAAAGCCGAGTGGAACCACAATCTTGGTGCCGCCGCCCTGGACAGGCTTTCCGGCTCCGTGGACACGCTCACTGGCGTCCAGAAACGCAACGGACTCATGAACATTGTCACGCCATTCCTTCATAAGAATGTGCATGGTGGTAGACAACAGTTCATTGCCAACAGTAAGGGACGTGGTTGCCATTTTAGGCTCCTAAGTTGATTCTCAGCGGAGAGAGGATGCTATCCTCTTTGCGGCTTCGGGGTTTGATTGCAACCAAGAAACAATGGATGCCGCACCCTGTTTCTTGATTTCAGGCGGAATGTCCTCAACTCCAGGCGAACCACTCACTGAACTACGCTTAATCTGTCGCGCAGACTCAGACCGGGCTTTTCGCTCTTGTGATGCACGCTTTTGGTGCTGTGCCACAAGTCGTCGGGCCCGAATAATCTCATAGGCGTCTTGAGTAGAAAGCGGCGCATTGGTGCCCTTCCTCTCACTCACAAGGCTTGCCACCTCGGTCTTAAACGCCTTCTCTTTCATCTCAGGATGTGCTGAAAGAAACTCAAGATAGGTAGATTCCTGCTGACGCTCGGCAGACGCCTCACGCATCGGGTTGAACACTTGGTTCAGCCCCTCAGCAATCCCCTTGTTGATCCTCGCCTGAATTCCCTCTTCACTCATGATGTCGGGAAGCTCAGCATCTGAAACAGACAGCGCTTCCTTTACCCGTGGGTCATCAATTACCGCAGCAAACTCTGCCTGTCGGCGCGCAAAGTCACGTTCCAAGTTCTCAATCGCTGATTCGCGCTCTGTGTACTTGTCGTTGTGCTTTGCGTGCTGCGATTCCAGCTTCTGCTTCTCCAGCCGATACGCCATGCGGAAGTTGTGAAGCATCCGACGCGCAACAGTGGGAAGTTCCTTGATGTCATCAGCCGTGATCTTCTCGTAGAAGTCATCGGTCTTCATCTCTTCGTCATCAAACTCAGCGAAGAGGGGGTCAAATCGGCGCTCATCTACACCTGGCTCAGGTTTCTCGACCTCAGCCTTGGGCTCTGCCTCAACAGCAGGTGCCTGTTCTACATCAGGCGCAGCAGCCTCAACGGCCTCTGTTTCCACATTGGAGTCATCCGACTCCAGCAAACCGGTCGAAACAGGGGGCGCTTCCTCGGCCACCACCTGAACAGACTCAGTATTATCGGTTGCTTCGTTGCTCACAAAAAACTCCTAAAAGTTGAAAGGACTCTACCACTGAAAGATTAAACGGCGCAAGACGCCGTAACACTATTCGATCTATTCCATTCCCGCAGCAAGCACCTGATCTTCTTCACCCATTTCAGCAGGGGGTGGAGCCATCTCAGCACCCTCTTCTTCGGGCATCTCCTCACCTTCCACCTCTGCACCCTCTTGAAGGTCAGCGATCAGCTTCTTGTCCTTGGCCATGCGCTTGAACTGTGCAGCCACTTTGCGAAGATCGGTGTCTGTGGTGACATCAAACGGGTCGAATCCGTATTTGTCCGCATACTCTCCACCGCCGATCATCCCAAGGGCCTCAGAAATAGCAACCAGAGGCAAAAACAGTTCGGGGGGAAGTGGCGCATCCCACTTTCCATTCTTTGCCGCGCTCAGGTCAACTTCGATCTCAGGAATCTCGCCACCCGAGAGTTTTGACATAGCCGCGTTGAACTCTGAAACAACAGTTTCAATTGTCTTCACACTAAATGGCTTCTCTGGGGGCGGCGCAGATGCTGCAATTTGCTCCAGACGGATCATCTCAGGGTCACCCTCAGCCGGGGCCCCTTCAGGGGGCGCACCCTCAACAGCGGGCGCTGACGGCACGGGTGGTGCATCAGGGGCGGCTCCAGCCTCTCCAGCGTAGGGAAGGCTCTCTCCAGTAGCGGGGTCAACAGGCATGATGTCTCCTTAAACTCGCCCTTGGTCGTTGGCTTTGCGCCATGATGCAAAGGCTGGATGATTGTCTAACCGATCACAATAATCTGCGTATTCTTTCTCATCTTTTTGATTTTCAGAATCAAACTTATCAAACTCTTTGTCTACGTTCCAATCACCATCAACGGGGGTAAGGCCACGAGCTTTACACACGTCCCTCCGATGTTGTTTGCTCGTCAACATTACACCAAGTCCACGATCGTAGTGCGGGAACGTCTCGCTGAATCTGTCAATGCGGGCACACGGAATCCATCGAGAATCGACAACATCACACTTTGGGCATTGTTGTGGCCCATCATGCTTCTCGCCTTTGCTGAAATCAATAATCTCATCAAAGTGATGCTTGCACACATTGCACATGTACTCGTGCAAGGCCAACCCGCTGGTCCGTTCAGATGAAAACTTCTTGTGCTCATGCGGATCATTCGATTGGGCCTTGGAGACCGCAATCACATATCGCGCCATACCCTCACACTCGGTACACTCATATTCAGGCGGACGATCTGAGAACCGAAAGAAATGGTCTGCGACCGAATCACACTCAGCGCATCTGTAGCTATACAGGGGCACCAGCGGCCCCCACTATCTGCTGCAACATCTGAGCCTGCTGCTCAGGAGGCAAACCAGAAATCTGGTCCAACATCTGCTGCATGTTTGGGTCATTCGCAAACATCTGCTTCAACGCCATGATCGCCTGGTCTGGAGGTAGCTGAGCAACTTGAGCGATCTCTTGCGCCATCTGCTCATCACCTGGATCGACAGGAGGCTCATCACCGGGAGCCATCTGCTCCTCTTTCGGGGCACTCTTCTTCTCTTCGGCCTCAGCCTCCTGCATCTCGGTGAACTTCGCGTCCAACTCATCAGGATGCAGATCCTTCGGCAGGTCAAACCGCTCAGCCATCACCTTCATGTATGAGCGCGCAAACGCACCCATCGGGCTGGGGTCCTGAGCCTGCTGCCACAGCGCTGAATATGGCTCCATCAAGGCCACCAGATTTTGCTGCATCGCGGCATCGGTCAAGGGTGTTCGGCCACCCTCAACAAACGTGATCTCAAACTTGGCATCCAAGTCCTCTGCCGTGACCACAATGTGCTCGCTTCGATCCTTGAGCGTCAGGGCTTCCTGATGAAGCTCCGCGTAGCCTTCGCCACGCTCTATGCCCAGCGGGCGAACCACGTCCTCATCGACATACGGCTCCTGATTCGATGCAATCCCCTGAACCAAAGCCTCTTCAACCTGAGCCTCTTCTTCCTCGTCAGCAACCTTCTTCTTATCCATCTCCGTGCCGCTAATGGCAGCACCCAGGGCCGCAAGCTCAGACTCATCCATGTCATCGAGATGACGCTTTTTGGTCACCTGCTCAGAAATCTCTTGGAACTCTTCGCTCTCGATGTCTGCACCAGCCTCTTTAGCCAGCGCCTTGATGCGCTCAACAGTCCACGGCTCTGGCTCTGTTGCCTCTTCTTCGCGCTCGGTATCTGCTTCACCATCCGAACGGGCCCCAACCTTGGCCAAGTCAACGTGCTGCTCTTCAAATGCGCCCGCGCTATCGCCCGAGTCTTGCATCGATGCGATCAGCGCACGGAGCAACAGCGCCACCATGTTCGCCAGCCATTGATCCTTGATGCTCGCGTGCATCCCAAACTCAGACTCGGTGTATTGAGTCACCGTCTGGACCTCAAAAGCCGTCGCCTTTGTGATCTGTCCACGGGCCTGTGGGCTCGTTCCAATCACGCGCTCCAAATCCATCTCAGCATTCGCTACATACTGCGAAATGCCAGATGAAATCGGTGCGTTCACAATCGGAATGATCGCATCACCCAATGGGCGCTCAAAACCAGACTCAACCTCCAACACCAAGCCGTCATGGCCCTCGGTCAGATTCGTCATCTCCTCAGCGCTAAATGTTCCCTTCCGGGTGACGTATTGCCGCGTGTCCTTGCGGGTCGCCATCGCCATATATGAACGATACGCATTCAACTCTCGAATCTGAGGCATCAACCGTTTCGTGTGGGCTATGCCTCGAAGCGGGAATTCAGGCTCATGGTTGAAAATGAGCGGCATGATGTGGCTCATCGGAGTCCCATCATTCTCAGCAAATGGAAGCGGGCCGATGTACACCGGCTCTTTGGACTTCCCGCCCTGACCCAAGACATAAATCTCAAGCCGGCCCTGGTACACGATGCTGGGGTCGTCCTTGTCCGCAATCGTGTCCGTCAAGTTGCACAACTCCAAGACACGCACAAACGCGCTCTCGTCCCCAGTCGCCACATCATTCCCGCGACGAGTCCGCTTCGACTCCGCAACAGTGCTCTGATTCGACAGGAAATCCACCCGCTGAGTCCCAGCCAGGTCTTCAAGGCCGTATTCCTGCTCAACTTCAACCTTCGGGCGATAATAAATGTGGCCACGAAACCGCTCATCCTCGCGGTCACCAACATCATGGTCGAGAACCATCTCCCACCATGGGATCACGCGCATCCAAATGCGGTCCAGCGGGTTCCCACGACCAGGGTTGTACCCCAACTTGATCCCAGAGCCCGGATAAAGAAGCGCCTGCCTCAAGCCCGTCATCACACGATGATGAACCCGGCGACTCGACAACCAACGATTGACCGCCATCTCGGACTTGTAGGCGTCCCCCTGACCGCTCGCATCAGGCGTCAACACCGCACGACTGGCCCTCGGGTACAGCGCGCTCAAATATGTGGACATCACTCCCCACAAGCGATTGACCTCAACGTCCAACTCCGTCACACGGGGATTGTTCGGATGGATGTTCCCGTTTACATGCTCCCAATACTGGGTCAGGTATGTCTTCTTGAATAGCGTCCAGTCTTTTTGACCATCGCGCATGCGCTTGTCATGAGCCTTGATCTGGTCATGAACATCTTTCGGAGTAAGCTGATCTCTGCTTTCAGTATTCTCTGACATAGCCCCTTACCGAATCGTTCCAGAAGCACTAAACGGGTTCTTGCGTGCATAATAACGCTTGCGATGATGTAGTGGGCTGGTCTTCGCCTCAGGAAGGGTCCTGCGATTCCACTCAGCCAGCATCAATGCGTCCGCGTGGTCGTCATGGTAGCCATCCTGGCCTTCGATCTTTCCGCTGATCTCACGAATATGCATAAGCTCCTGAACAGTCGAAAGATCATTCAACGCAAGGCCATCACCATTTACTACCTGGCGAAGGTGAGCATACCCCTCCTCCTTGCTCCCGCGTGTCGTCGTCCAATACTTTGGGGTCTTGCTCGCATTGACCCCAGGCTTCGCCGGTTTGTGCCATAGGGGAATCCCAACCTTGTTCAACTCCCGAATCACAACCGTCCCAGCACCACCCGTGTTCGCCTCAACCAAACAACGACCGCGATTGTAATGCGCAGACAATTCCGCAACCTTCGTCGCAAACAAAATCTCGCCACCCTGATTCATTGATAGCGTGGCCACCTGACGGCCATCGGAACTCAACACCTGGGCAACCGCGTAGTCCCCACCGTTGCACCACGAAGGGTCAACACCTATCGCATACTGCAAGCCAGGGTACGGCCGCTCGTAGATACGCAGATCTCCCTGAACCAAGGTCAACGACGAGACCACATCATTCAAATAATCGGTGTCAAACCAGCTTCCGTCAAACATCGAGAAACCGTCCTCGATCGTCAACGGATACTCGCGCCTGAAACGACGCGCGCCAATCCCGTTCACCCCATGAATCTTGTCATGACGCCAATACAACTGCTCAAGACTTAAATCATGCTTCTGCGATAGCTCCCACTCCTCTCCATCAGGCTCCCAACCGTCTGGCGTCTGGGCACTATACGCAGCATGGTCCGACCACTTGAAGAATCGAAACGCAACCGACTCATCGCCGTTCCGCTGCGCCTCCATCGCCGCCAATACCTTCTGATGAAACAAGTTCCCAGGACCATCCGCAGTCGAAACAATGATGATCTTCCTGTGCGGGCCCTCGTGCATTGTTGATGTGATCGAGGCCCACACCTCCTCAGCATTCGGCCAAAATGCCAACTCGTCCGCATGAAGACGCTGATACGTCCAAACACGCGCCTCACTCCGCCAACCAGCCGTCATGCACCGGAAACGAGCCTGCGTGTCGTCAAACAACAACTCACGCTTGTTCGACCGCCCAACCTGACGCCGCAAAGCCCTCGGCAATGACCGGTAGTAATGCCGAACCCGGCCAAAAATAGCATCAGTCGATTCATACGAATCAGCAACCACAAGACAGCGTACCGGGTCTGGGCACCAATACAAGTAATCGAAGTTGTATGCCGTCGCTATCGTCGTATCTCCGATCTGACGCGGCTTGTAATGAATCACCGTCTCAGCAGGAGACATGAAGTCCTTCAATGCCAATACCTGCTCGGAAAACGGCTCGTTAAACAACCGCTCCTGACCCTTCTCGTCCACAATCTTCAGGCGACTAATGAACTCCCCAGGATGTGATGACAGCGCCTTCAGACGCGCCTTGTCAGCCCTCTCCACTACGCCTCACCTGGCTTTGCACTCCAGGCCCCACCGTCACTACTCTTGAAATACTCCCGAAGCTCACTCAAGTCCTCAGTCTCCTGACCAGCCTTCTTGGCTCCAGGTCCATCAAAACGAGTCTTTGCATACTGGCGGAATGCCCACTCTTCATCAGCATCCATTCCATCACGAAGACCAACCCAGAACTGCTGGTCCATCATCGCAAACTCTTCGTCCGAAATCCCCTCAACACTCGGGAACTCATCGAAAAACCAGACCTTGAAAAACTCGCTCTCGTTGGCCCAACGCGCCCAAATGCGCTCGTTGATCTTTACGCCCGTATACGACTTCTCTCCAGTCGCACGAAACCACTCGCCACGGAAAAACTTCTTCCGCCGCGCCATCTTGTACGCCAACTTGCGAAACTTCTCCTGCTGACGAGTAGGCTTAAATCCAGGTGCTGCTGACTTCAGCCAATCCGATACTTCAGGATGAACCAAGTGCCCACTGTCGCTAATGCTGTCGCCCAGTTGCTTCGGAATTTCATACCCAATCCGCATATGAGGCGATGTAAACTTAATCTTGTCATCCTTGGACAAACTTCACCCCCTATTCAAAACCAATACCACACTTACGGAACACAACACATGAACAAACAATACCCACAGTGGATACCAGAAAGCAAAATCGTGAGGAAGCTGGTCAAAACTCAAAAACTCAAAAACCGCCAAAACAAGAAAACAAAAAAAGCTCAGGCTCGGCGCATGTCCCACCTAACCGACTTGTTCATCAAAGAATGGAGGGCACTCTCACAAGGCCAGCCCTAAAACGGAATCGCCTCATCCGCACCAGTAGAACCATTCGACGCAGGCACCACATGCCCACCACCTGTGCCCGCATCCTCAGAGCGTGAACCCAAAAACCGCACCGTGTCAGCCACCACCTCCGTGGCCTTCCGCTCATTACCATCACGGTCCTTGTACTCTCGTGTCTGAATACGGCCCTCGATGTACAACTGCTTGCCCTTGTTGCAAAACTTCGCCACATTCTCGGCCATGCGTCCCCATACCGTGACTGAATGCCATTCAGTATGGTCAACCCACTCATCACCCTCCTTGCGCCGGTCATTCGTAGCCACCCGCAAGTTCACCACCGCTGTACCACCAGCAGTCTTCCGCAACTCAGGGTCCATGCCCAATCGCCCCACCAAAATAGCCTTGTTTACACTCATCGCTTCTTCTCACTCCCTTTTTTCCGCCTCTCACGGATTTTTGAATAACCAATCGCAAGTGCCTGCTCCTTCGAGCCGACCTTGCCTCCCTCTCGGCGCATATGCGCACTCAAAAACTTCTCCTCATCGTCCGTCAGCTTCACCTTCCGACCAGCCATCAGTCACCCTTCAAGCTCATCGTCTCAACCATCAAGCTACGACGGCGACCAGATAGCCGCTGACCCGTAAATGGATTCGTGGCACTCATGCCAGAAACATCCACACCAGACGACTGACCACTCAGCCTTGGCAACTCATCCGCCACGCTCTGGCTCAACGGCTTCAACGCCTGACGCGGATTGCGCCGCCTCACGGCAATCACTTCCTTCGCCTGGTCCCGCGCTCTCTCAATGCGGGCCAATGTCTCCTTATCTACCGCCATCAATCACTCACCAACATCACGTCTATATCCCCCATAACCCTCTTCAATCGAGGCCATCGGATCAAATGTCGCCATCGTGCCAGCTTCACGGCCACGCCCCGCTACCTCGTCGGCATACGCAGACAACTCAATCGCGTCGAGCCGCAACTTCCGATCAATTTCCCGTGAACCCAATTTGTCCAGCCGCTCGTCAATCGATGACTCCCAATCGGCTGTCTGATCGTCATCCAGATTCCTCGGAGCACGAAAGCCGCGATACTCACGCTTTGGGGGCAACTTCGCCGCCTTCGCCGCCCTCGCCGCCAGAATCTTCTCCCGCGCCAACGCCAATGCCTCTTCGCCACTAATACCACGCGCCATATCAGCCTCCTGAATACACCATAACGTATGTCAATCCGCTTTCGCGCCAGCGCGGGCGAACTCGGGCTCTACGCGAGAAGCGCGAGCAGTAAACGACTCCCTGCCTTCATCAACGTAGCCTTGCAACTTGGCAAGATGGGTGCGGGCGTCATCGAACCGCCACTCGCCAAGAGCAATCGCCGCCTCTTTCGATAAGCTCTGTATTTCGTTGTATACAGTGAGTTTTCGATGTTCGTCAGCATACTTCTGACCAGCATCCCGAAGATCTGACTCTATTTCACCAGCGGCCCTGCCAGTTACTTTTGCTTGAGACCCGATCTGCTCCTTGACCTCCCTTTCAAACCCATACTTCCTGTTCAGGTCTTTGTAGGCGTTCTTAATCTTCCCCCTGCCTTCATCTATGTCCACCAACCGACCTTCCCACATCGTGGTGTTTCTCCAGTTGAGGTCTCCAACATGTTCCAAGTTGTATGCGTAAAGACCCGGCATAACTGTGTGGACATCCAGCATCGCACTTTCAGGAGCGCCTCGCTGCGCCTCTCCAAGAGCAGTAAACGCTGCTTCAATCTCCTCAGCGGTCTCGGGCAGACTCTTCGCGGCGGGCTCAGCAGCCGCAGCAGCCGCTGCCTTAGCCTTCTCAGCAGCACGTATCGCCTTATACACATGCGCCATCGCCTTTGCCGCTTTCTTCTTCGCACGCTTGCCCTTGCCAGCAGCAGCAACCGCCTTGACAACCTGATCAAGACCACCAAGCAATGGCTGAGGCTCCAACATGCGAGCCCTCAACTCAGGGGTCATCTCAACCCCCTTGAACTCAGTGGTGTATCCAGACCCCAAACCCTCTTCGCCAAATGCTCCGAAAAGATCCAACCGGTCCACCGAAACGCCAGTCACATCCTTCACAACACTCGGCAAAATCTTGTCGTAGAACTCTATGGCTGAACCTATAGGCATATGCGATGTCCTGTGGGCATCTACACCGCGAATGAACGCCACGCCGGCATATCCCTCTTCCGCAGCCATCCTCATGATCCGCTTCACTGCAAGGCCAGCCCACTCCTGGGTCTCCTTGAAGGGGGCGTCGGGAACGGCACCGCTACCACCACGCCTCTGTGGGTCTTGGATCATACGATCCACTTCTCCGAGTCCTGCCCGCGCCCGGATCTGATCGTCCGAGCCGTCAACAGCAGCATCCAACCGCTCAACCGCCCGTGCCCTCTGTTCTTGTAACCGCGCCACCTGTGCTTCTGCCTCTTGGGCTGTCGGCTGGTACCCACGCTCCCGACCCTCCTGGTGCCAGTCCGACTGGATCTCCTCAATAAACAAAATAAGGCGGCCCTTCAGGTCCACCCGATCCTTGTGCCGAAAGTGAACCAATACGTTGGGGGTGTCGTGGTGGGAAAGGGTGAATGAAAAATGCTCACGCGCCGCGTCCAATGCATCGCTCCTGCTCCGAGCAAATCCAGTCACAGTGCGGCCATTGGGCGCTTTAACTCCCCAATTCCTGGGCGCTGTCTCCTCAATCGTGTAACCCGCTTCAATCGGGTCCCGTTGAGGCAACGTAATCAATGTCTCTTGATAATTCTCCCCACCAGGAAGAGTCAGACCACCATACTGCGTAGCCGCACCCCCCTGCTCTTCCGCCAACTCCACCGCCGCCTTGTGCTTGGCTTCAAACTCCTTGAACTCTGAAGACTCCACAACCCTCTTGAAGGCAAGATACTCCTTTTCAAGTTTACGAGACATCTCTTCAGGCAACAAACCGCGCTCACGCAAAACATCGCGTCGGTGACCAACCTGATCAGTAAAGACACGAGGACTCCCCCTTGTCCCATGAATCAACTCAGGGTCCTGACCAAGTTCATGCAGCATCCCCTCAACTGCACCAAACGCCTCGTCAACCGCATACTGAGCCTCGCTCACCTCCTTGGAAACATGGCCAAGACGTACCTCGCCAACTTCCAGACGATTCTTCCCCAAATGAGCCAACACGTCAGCCCTCGATACGCTCCGCTCACCACGACCCTTCGCGGCAGACACAAACTCGCCTAAACCAGTCTCGCGTATCTCCGACTCCGTCACCCCACGACCACGAAATGAGTTCAAAATACCGTCGACACCCAGCTTCGTAGGCATCAACTCTGCCTCAGATACCAACTTCGACCGCCACAACCCACCACCAGATACAGCAGTAGACTCCGCCCGCTCAGGCTCAACCGCCCGCTCAGGCCTCGATACAACCTCACCAACCAACTCGTCAGCCGCTCGACCAGCCTCCTCAGCACTCACACCAGAAGACTCCAACGCGCCCGCTAACGAATCGCGAGAATCACCCAAACGTGCGTCACGACCAGAACCCTCGCCAGCAGACCACCGCAAAATGTCCAGCGCAGTCTCCCGATCACCGCCAACCTCAGAATCCGCCGCACCACCTACGTCAACTTCAGGATCCGGCCTCGTTACAGGCGATGCCGCCCCACCAATCACGCCACCAGACAAAAAACCCGCAATCATCGAGTTCACTATGTTGTCGAAACGCTCGCGAAACTCAATGTCCTCACTCGCAAAACCAGCCGCCTCAGCAAACTCACCAGAAAACTCCTGAATGACCTGCTGCGCTGCCTCCGTCACACCCTCAGTGCCACCACCACGAGCAGCCAACTGTGCCGTCCGCTTCACTATGTCAGAAGACAAACCACTCTTCGCAGGACCAAGGAGCTTCCCAACAGCAAAAGCGTCCAAACCAGCCATCACTGCACCAGGAACCAACGCGTACATCGCCGCATCGTCAGGCTCCATGCCCTCCTGATCTACCAAATACCCATACGTGTCGCCGTAATTCAACAAAAATGAACCGCCAACAGCACCACCAGTCGCACCACCAGCGACAGCACCCGCCGCTGTGCCCGGACCAGGAACAGCAGAACCAACCGCCGCACCACCCAATGCGCCCAAACCAGCACCACCAACCGTCATCGCTATCGAACCAACACCCTGGCCAACCGATGAACCCACGTAATCCAACAACGAACGGAAACCCTCAACATCCCTATACGTCGATACACGAGGAATAAACCGCTCACCCTCAGGCACCGAATCAACACCCTCAACTATGGCCTCGCCCAAACCACGCATCACGTCAGAACCAGAAACCCGGCCCAAACCCTCAATCGCTCGACCGCTCAACCTCGGATTGTCCTGAAAAATCGTGGAACTCAAAGAACCATGAAACTGATCCCAAAACCCACCATCAGCATCAAGCTCAACCCGCTCTACATCACGACCAGCAGGTGCCTCCTCCCTCCGCCGAGAACCGCCCAACTCCACCCCAACATACTCCTCCCACCACGAACGCTCCCCAGGCCGCAACTCCCCAACCTCCTCACCAACAATCCCGCCCGCATACGGACCAGACTCCCGCTCCCAATACTTGGGCGAAAATACCGAAGGCTCATCAGGCAAAGCCGTACTAAACCCGGCCCGCCACAAAGACTCCCGAACACCAGACAACTCCTCCCGCAATCGGTCAGACTTCGAATCGTTGTGCTCTCGCCACTCCGTCACCGCACGCACACGCTCGCTCTCGCCCAAATCACGCTCGGCTATGGGAAATGTCCCCCACTCAGCAGACAACATGGCGTTCTCGTACTCCAAACCCTCCAACTGACCCTCAAGCGAATCCTTGCGCGACAACTCAACGTCACCACCAAAGTCGCCAGACTCCACAACCTCAGACCGCGCCGGAACAACTACAGCAGGCTCAGGCTCAGGCTCCGAATCCGCTGGGCCCAACATCGAACCCGACAATATGAAGTCTTCCGTTGCCACGGATCACGCGCCCAGTACCGTCACCGCCACCGTGCCAGTAGGTGCAGTCGAACCAGCAGTACCAGCCTCCTGTACAACCGCAATGCTCACATACTCAGAGTTCTCACCAGGAGCGCCATCAGGAAAATAAAACTCTACCGACGTGCCAGCAGGAACCTTCAACGCCATCCACGGATCCGTTGACCCTACCGTCGCATCGCTGGAACCAGTGTAGAACTTGATGTACACGTCCTCAGCCGTGTTCGATGTCGCATCAGCAATCACGCCGTAGATCGTCGGTGTGTTTTTCGCAAAAATGTTCGAGTTCAAGGTCCCAGTCTGAGCAGACTCCTTGAAAAACAACGTCCCTCGCGGACTTACAAGCGTTTGAAGATAATCAGCCACAACGAACCCCTATTTGTACATAATGTGAATCAATACGCTGGTATCAGGTGCCGTCGTGCCACCAGTGCCCTTCTCTTTGACGCAACGCATCGACAAACCAGTCGAAAACGAAAGACCACCAGGAAAAGACAGCGTCGTCACAACGTCCGTAGGAATCTTGAAAATGTAGTCAGGTGACGTTGAGCCAGGGTCAATCCCACCATTCGGCAACGTGTCATACAACTTCAGATACACCACCGTCTGAGTGCCGCCTGCCGTCAGATTGTCCACGAAGATGTTGTACACCGTCGCAGCACCAGAAGTGATGTTCTGAACAGTGGTGCTCGCCAGAGCCGTCTCATACGCGAACTTGTACGTGAAGTTCGAATCAGTAAACTGTGTCGTCGCCATGCTTCACTCCATTGAGACAATCAACGCTAACCGAGCACAACTTTACCGCATCGAGCCACAGAAGCAAATCAACCACAAAAAGGACCCCATGAAGCAAAGCAACATGAGGCCCCTAAGGAAGTGCGCAACTAAGCAACACCGCCCACGCCGCCTGGAATAGCAAGGTGGACACCCATCACTACTCCACGCAAACAATAACGTCAACACCAACGAAAGTGGGTCCTACCGGAGCAACTCGGCAGAACCCACAAACAAACAACCAGATGAAGGACCAGAACCCTCGTACATATCTTAACGAAACAGGCTCACCACGGCAAGTCACTCTCAGCGCCTACGCGAAAGACCGATACCAACGTCTGAGAAACCCGATTCCACCAATCATCCACAGGTACAGACGAAGCCACCCGTAAACGTACCGCTATCTTCGGACCACGATCACGCTCCGAATACAGGTCCCAAACCTCGTGATGAACCACCAAGCTGTCGTCCCGCAACACACCAGCCATTACCAGCGCATCCAGAACGCTCTTACAGATATTGTCTGAATCAGGCTTCGATGGCTTCAACAACACACCATCAGGATCCTTCTTCCGCAACAACCGCTTCGGCCTCGGTGCCAATGAAATGATCTCGACCTCTACAGGATCATCAATTGGCGCATCTTGCCAATACGACGACATCACTACCGCCGAAGACCTCTCCCAATCCGCCGTCTTCTTAGGTGTGTACATGCGCACATACCCCCCAACAGCCGTGCCCTTCGCCCTGCCCTTGCCAATCGGTGAACCTGGAACCACGCACTCGTACAGCCACTCACTCATCCGATACCTCGCATATGGACTTCAACATCAATACCAAACGCGACATGTCAGGCATGTCCTCATTGTCAGCACGCGACATCTGAATCCAATCAACCTGCCTGTAAAACGCCAGAATCATCTGAGTGTGCCCCCGATAGTCCCCAAAGCGCTCCAAAGCCCAGCGCAAATCCAGCATCCCAGGTACGCCCTTGCACCACGTAGGTACCTGCTTCCAATCCTCTGTCCTCATCGACTGAGACGACAACCACGAATACCAGGCGCATAGCGCAGACCGTAAATGAAGCTGTACCTCCAAGGATGTCGATTCACTTTCTCTTTGCACCACGCATCCTCAATGGAACCAAGTCATCAATCACAAACGGCTTGTATCCGTCCTTCCACTCGTCCCACAACATGAACTGCAAGCAACGCTCCGCTTCATCCACAGTGCAGAAAAACTCAGCCCCTGAAGCCTTTGTCGTGCGATTCAACATCTTCACCATGACATTAGGAACCTTGTCTGGGTCGCTCAGGTACAGCCGACCAATCCGTGTCCAGAAATCCTTCCTCCAGCGATGCCTCTTTGTGCCAAAGATGACCCGAGCCATTTTGGACTCCGCAAACGCCATGCCCATCTTGTGGACCTTTGGAAGAGTTCTTCTGATTTTCCACCATTGTTGGCCATCTACCGAAGAGCCAATATCGAAAAACGCCCTGTGGATAAACCGACAGATCAACTCATATGTCGCCTGGTGAACGCCCTTTCCGTAGTACCGCTGAGCCCGACTATCCATGTACGCCTTGCGCTTGTTCCCATCTTTGGGAAACACACGGTAGAAACCCTTCACCAGTTCCCTGATGCCCTGGTCATACCAGAAGATCACCGCAAGCCTTCCGGTCGGGTCAGATATGGCCACTTGACCAAAACCCTGATCAGCGCCACCCCTGCCTTCAGCAGCCCACTCTTGGGTCTCAATCGCCTTCTGTCGAACCCGACCATTCAACTCTTCGTCTACCGAGTACCACCTAAGCGTCCTCTTGCTGGCAAACATGGATGTCTGCTTCTCGCGCAGCACGTCTAAAAAGGTCTCTGGTAGCCCATTGTGCTTGCACACGATGTCGCCACTCCGAAGCCACTTCCTGGCCTCCCACGGAACCTGCGTCAACTCGACAAAGGACAAGCTCTTAGACGGACCAACACTCAATGCTTCTCTATAGGTATTGATCTGGTCACTGTCTTTGACCGGCTTACCTAACACGCCGCTGATGCCCACCTTTGGGTACAGGCTTTCAACGCAAATGAACTGCTTGTCTTCCATGCTGTAATCTCTCTCTGAACCCTTATATCACAGAACAGACCTCCAACAACATCACGCTACAACCTGCATAACTCTCATTTACTATCACTATCATCATCAAACTCCCCAGGGGGGAGCCTTTTTTCTGCATTTTGCGGCGCTGGGGCCCCCCGCATCGCGCGTGTGGGGTCCTTGGCGGCGGTTTCGGGGTTTTTGACCCCTGGCAGGCTCTGCGTCCAGCGTTTGGGGTCCACGCGCCGCGCGGGGATCGGGTGGTGGCATCGTCGCCCAGGGCAGCAGCACCCACCGCACCCACCGCACTACCACTACCCCAGGGGGGGGCCTCAGCAGCAGCGGCGGCAGGGCATCCGGCCCCGCTGAGCGTGGCAGCCAGGGCGACCAGGGCGGCGGCCCGCCGGATGGTGGGCAGGGCGGCGAGGATGAGGGTGGCGACCCGGCGACCAGCGGCGGTGACCAGGGCGACGAGAAGAAGAAGCGCGCGCACGAGGGGAGCGGTCACGGCCTTGTCGGCATCAACCACCACCACCGGGGGGGCATCGATCGCATCGACCACCACCACCGGGGGGGCCACCGTCACCGCCTGTGCGGGGAGCAGGGGCACCACCACCGGAGCGGCGGGGGAGCGAAGAGCGGCGGCACGGGACCATGCGACGAACCTGCCAGTGCTGACGCACCGGGCACGCTGCCTTGAGTCGGCGGCGGGGAGGTTCGAGAAGGCGATCCGTGCGAGCATGTGTACCACTAACCCGACCTGCCCGACCGTCAACCGCATGGGCAAGGAAAAGTTTTTTTGCCTGTCTAAACGCTGTACGTCGAGCCTGTCCAAAAAATAATGCCTAACCTGCCCTTGACGTTTGGCTCCCGCCCGGTTCTATTCAGTGGGTCAGGCTCTTTCACATCAACGAAACCTCGGACCCCACCGGGTCCCGAAACACCCCCCGCAGTCTGCCGACACGCAGGAACGGCGATAGGGGGTGGCGGACCCCCACTGGACCGAGGCGGAATAGGACACAGGTGGCAACCCCTTAGCAAAGCGGGGTACAACAGCGAAGCGATGACCCCCCCCCGGGGGACGAGCCGAGCCGCCCAACAACCGCAACCGTCAGCACGGTGCACGAGTGGCCTCCCCATGGGAGGGCGTGCATCCGAGGCGCAAGCGCGAGTAGGGTAGACCGTACCAACGTGAGAGGCCCCCCTGTGTGAATCGTCCCCCGCGAATAGCTGTGCCGCAAGGCATGCGGGGGAAGAGTCGGGATTTATCCCGGCGATGCTATACGGGTGAGTTCTCCGCACCCGCCAAGACGGAGAGGCAGGCCACCGCGTCCTAATCGCGGCCCCCCAAGACCATGGGTCAGGGGGATGCACACCCCCCATCACGGGGGGAGCACGGAAAGGTCGGGGCGTAATGCTCGCCCCCTGATGATGGCCCAGCAGGGCCGAAACCAACCACCCCCGGAGCAACATGTCCACCACCTTCAACTTCAACTCGACACGCAGACACCCGCGTTCCCTCGCATGGTACAAGAGGCGCTGGCAGCACCGCATCAACATGGCCGCCGGGTATATGGACACCGCCATCGACCACCTTGAAACCGGCATCGCCCGAATCAAGGCCGGTGAGCAGTCCTATGGGCTGAGAACACAGGCAACGCGGGCCGACGAATTCCTTCGCGAGATCGACAAGTACCAGCGGCTGATCGATGGCCGCCCGACCCGAGAGGAGGAATCGGAAACCCGTGCCCGTGAGCATGAGGCCCGCATGGACGCAGAGGCTCACCGCGAGCACAGCGGTGGCTGGGCTGATGATGAGTTCAACGCCCGGTATGACGACATCCGTGAGCGGTACGCCGGAGAGCTTGCCGACCTTGACCGCAACTAACCAACCACCCACCGGGGGGCTTGCCCCCCACCAAGGAGCAACATGCCCACCACCGCCCCAAGCCCAAACAAATCGACATCGCGCGACGGCAGCGTGGTCAAGATAAGCTGCACCTGTGGGTGTAGCTACGGGCTCACAGCCATCACCTCAGAATGGTCGCAACCGTGGCGCCAGTACGTCACAACCACAAAAGTGTTCTGCACCGATTGCGGCACCACCGCCTGAACCACCCACCGGGGGGCAGCCCCCACGGAGCAACCATGTCCTACACCTTCGTCATCTACACCGACTACGACGGCTCGATCAAGTCCGGCAGCGTGCCCCGAAAGCGGGCCCGCCGGTAACGCCACGGGGGAGCGCATCCCCCGCCACCCATAGCCGCCGCCGGGCTCCCCCCTGTGAACAGAGGAGGGGGGTTGAGCCCAGGCGTGTGGCGAACCCCATTGTATAGCAACCCTTCACAATCAACCCAGGATTATAAAATGCCACGTTTCACATTCCACACCGACCCCGGCCACGGCTGGCTCGAAGTGCCACTCGCCATGCTGCGCGACCTGAACATCCACAACAAGATCAGCGCCTACTCGTACAAGGACGCGGTCAATGCGTACCTCGAAGAGGACTGCGATGCGGCCCTGTTCCTCGCTGCCTTCGCCCTGAAGCATGGGCTGCCACCGAACCTCAACCACGCGTACTCGTCGATGAACTCGTTCATTCGCAACCTCCACCCATACCAGGGCTGAGCATGAACACCGGGCCGTATCAAACCTGATACCCTCGCAGCACGCCAAACGCAGGCGGGGGAGCACACGCAGCCCGGCACCCTCAAACACCGTCAAAACCGCTTGACGTGTACAGATCTCCAGACAAACCGGACCATGATAGTTCGGTCAACAGGGCACCGGGTGCCATTGCGGGACAAGCCCAGGCGGCGCAACGACTGAAAACAGGGCCGGGACCGAAAACAGACCGGCACGGGCCGAATCCGAAGGGGCTAAACGCTGTACATGGAGCCTGTTAGAGGGGCTGGGCTGAAAACTCTATCCAAATTCGCCATTCGTTTACAATCCTGAGTTCATTGTAAAGCATATCCATACAATCGTTTTCGACTTTCTGTTGTCGCGTAAAGGGTTGGCCCTAAGGTATCGCATGAGGGTTGGCCGAGGTTAGGCATTTTCCGTGAAAACCGGTCCACATTGGCACTTGGGCAGGTTTGACGGGGGAGAATATGTGAACAGAGGTTAGGTAACGGCCCTCATTTTGTCCCAACCGTCCCCCATCTTTTGGCCCTTTGTCCCGAACGGTGGGACAGCGGGTAGCGCAGGTTCAAGCTCCACAATCGTGGCTGTCCCAACCTCAAAACCGAAAACCGCGTTCAAAACTTTCACCAGACATTTCTGCTCTGAATTCTCTCTCTCAATTATCTACTTTCTGTACTGTATACTATACCATCCTTAGAGTAAGGTTAGGACAGTAGGACAGTAGACGATAGCCTGGGTTCAACCGGCATTTTCAGCCGTCCCAGGGTACGGGACACTTGTCCCACAAGGGGACCAGGCAGTCAACGGATTCCCCTAATAATCCATTCCGGCCGCGCTAACCCATCCCCACCGCGTCCCAAGACAGGGACCAGGGTCCTACGGTCCCCAAACACCGGAAACGTCCTCAGCAGCCCTTCACGGGCTCGTAATCAACAACCAGCCGGGAGCACCAGACTCCCACGGAGCAACACCATGTTCAACTGCCAGACCATCCTACTCGTCTCGGGAACCGCCCGGGTCTTCTCTGCGTCCATCGACGCTGTATCCTCCGCTGATGCGGCGCTCCGGTTCGCCGGGCGTGTCGCCGCTGCGGCTCTCGTCAACGTCGGGGACTCCCTCGATGTGCTTGTCAATGACCGCGACCTCATCGTCGCGACTGCCCCCCAGGCCCTCGGTGTGGCCGTTGCGCGGGAGGTGGCAGCATGAAGGCGAAGACCCGCCCCGCGCTGTTCGGCTGGACCAGCAACTTCAACGCACACGGAACCCGCAGGCGTGTATATCAGATCACCGAGCCCGAGTCGGTGCGGGTGTTGGATGACGGCACGGGCCAGGACCCAGGCAGCGACCGCCACCGGGTGTGGGCCACCTTAGAGGACGTGTGGGTTGGTGCGAGCCTGGCGGTCGGTTGGACCGAGTGGGTGGTCTGGACCAAGGGCTACAGCAACCACGGCAATTCGAGCCACCGCCGCACCTTCGACACCTTTGACGCCGCCGAGCGTCACATCAAGCGATGGGCCACCCGCCGCTGGCGCGTAACCATCGAAGCCAGCCTGCGCCCGCGCCGTGCCGTACCCGACAGCAACGAGAACTACTACGCCCACTCCGGCTGTGACCGATGCATCTGCGGATGCAAGTATTGGCACGCCGACCTCTGCCACTCATGCGGCGAGTCGTTTGACCCAAACAACCCATCACCCGGCGACTATGACGACGCCTGAACCACCAACCGGGGGCGCAAGCCCCCAGCCCAAGGAGGGCAGCATGCTATCAGTCAAGACAGTAAATCAGGCCACCGAGGCAGCCCTTGCCCCCGCCATCGATGCCTGGCGCGCACGCTTTGAGGCCGGCAAGGCATTAGGAGACCGGAAGGCCCTGCGGGCGCTTATGGGCGAGATATCCGCTGCATATGATGCTGAGTGGGCCAAGCAGCATACGCGGATATTAGACCTCGCCTGGCAGGCGGCCACCGCCGAGGCCCCCACATACCGGCGAGAAACGGCATGGTTTAACCCTGTCGGCTTCCGCGACCGCGACTACCGCGCCAACTGTAGTGGCCGCGCCAAACGCGACGTAAAGCGGGCTGTGGGTGCCTTTGCCAAGCCCACACCACAGCCTAACCACCTCACCGGGGCGCAAGCCCCCACCACGCCCAAGGAGGGCACCGATGACTAAACGAACATATCTCGACCTTGGACTATCCGATGGAGGTGAATCCCTGAACTTGCGAACGAAGGAGATTGTGATGCCGCCACGAGGCGAAGCCATGACCCCGAAAACAGAACAGATCGCGACCCTTCTCGCTGGTGTCGATGATCCCCGATACCGGAACCACCGTGCCACTAAGCGCTTGCGGTCTATTGCCAAAGCGTCCGGTGCCGAAGCCGCCGAGGTTGAGGCGACCGCTATGGTGATGGCCCTACAGGTCGAGAAGCTGATCGCCGCACCCAGCCCGACCGATGACGCGACTACTGCCTTGCGGTGGGTAGCAGCGAACCTCTAAACCACTGACCTTCGGAGCAACCATGTCCCCCTCTACCCTCAAAGTCCCCCGCTTTTCCCTCACCCCATCCCGTGGCTTTCCCGGCACCCTGGAAGCCAAAGCTGGCGAGTGGGCCGGCGAGGGCAGTGTCTTCGGCGTCTACGCTGACGGACAGCGCTGTGTGCTGGTTCCGCAGTCCAACGTCAAAACCCTCATCAAGCGGTTCCGCGTGCTTGAACGCAAGGCCGAGAAGCTGGGGATGAACGCTCCACGGCTGGCGCACGTCGGTGAGTTCGCGCACAGCAAGCGCGACGAGTACGGCGGACATCGCTGGCATCGGTTCGCCGTCTACCTGTTGACCTCCTCACCTGTGCACTTCAATGGCTGGAGCTTCGTGGCCGCTATCCAGCACCTCGCTGGCGATGATGGCGAGTATCGGAACCTTGTGCGCTCATCGCCTTGGTACGAGGGTGCGTCCGTGAGCCCGCTCGTTCGGTCCTCGCGCCCGGTGTGTGAGCATTGCAACACCGCGCGCAAGCGCAACGACACCTTCGTCATCGAGCACGACGATGGCCGGCGGCTACAGGTTGGGCGGCAGTGCTTGGCCGACTACCTGGGTGAGGCGGACGGCTCGCAGATCCTGCGCTATGCATCGTTTGAGCAAGCTCTTCGTGACCTACGTGACGAGGCCGATGGCTGGCAGTCCGGTGGTGTTGATGGTTGGAACGTCGAGCAAGTGCTTGGCGTGACGGTGGCGAGCATCCAAACCTATGGCTGGACCTCGCGAGGCAAAGCGCGGGACCAGGGTGGTGGGGCTACTGCTGACCATGTCCTGCAAACCCTGTTGGCGTTGGGCTCAACTGATGGTGCCTTCCAACAAGAGCTTGAGCTTCGCAAGCTGTGGGACGGTGCTCAGGGTTCATCGAGTGACCGACCCTGGGACGCTGACGCGGTCGAGCAGACTGCGGACGCGGTGGTCGAGTGGACCGAGGCTATCGCTGAGGACACCGACAACGACTACCTGTGGAACCTGCGGGTGGCGTGTTCGATGGGCTTCGTGACCTGGCGCGAGATGGGAATCGTGTGCTCCGCTGTCTCAGCGTGGCAGCGTGACCAGCGCCAGTCCGAGCGCGAGGAACAGCGAGCGGTTGCTGCTGAGGTGTCGGCCCACATCGGGGCCCCTGGGGACAAGTTCGGGCGCAAGCTCTCGGCTGCTGACAAGCGCAAGGGAGTCGAGTCGCATCCTGCTTTGGGTGTGACGGTGACCGATACCCGGCTCATCGAGGGGGACTACGGAACCTCTGAGTTGGTCTCGATGGTGGACAGTGAGGGCAATGTGCTGAAGTGGTTTGCCACTGGCCACGCCAAGGACACCGAGAAGGACAGGGTGACGGTTGGCCGGAGCTACAGCCTGGTCGCCACGATCAAAGGTCACGGCGAGTACCGTGGCGTGAGTGAAACCAAGGTGAACCGCTGCGTCCTGACTCCGGCGCAGTGAGCGTTTGCTGGGCCCCTGGGGAAACCTGGGGGCCACCTCCCGCTGTGACTCGTGTCCGGCCAGAACCCCCAACTCCTTCCTTTAGGTGAGAGGTGAAGTTCTCGCCCCTCACCAACTCAACTACCCGAGTCGAGCATGAACGCTACACACTCCTTTCCGCCGCTTAACCGCATGCCCTACACCGGCAGGGCCAAGAACCCCACCGTGAAGGTCACAGACCCCTACACGGGCGCAGTCTACAGCGTGCCCACGTTCTGCCTGGCTACAGGCGTAGCCCTCACCGACGATGATCGTCGATGGTGCGGCTGGGACACGCACTACACTCGCGAGTACGTTGTGTCCATACTTGGATGGGGCGGGGGTGGGCGATGAGCAACATCCAAACCTGGCTCGACTGGCTTGTGGCCCACCAGATCATCAGCCGCACCGAAGCCAAGCGGTATGCTCGGATGGACAAGCGCGGCGAGAAGTTCACCATCAAGGTCGCAGAGCAGCGCAACGGTGTGCTGACTGTCGAGGGTGACGGCGAGGCCCTTCGTGTGGTCAAGGCAGGGGGTGCCAAGTGAGCGCACCATTCAACCTTCACGACATGGCGACATGGAGCGTGCAGCAGCTTGAGGAGGCTGTGCGCCTGGCTCCTCATCTTGACAAAGACCGCAGCGCGAACCGAGAGGTCTGGCTGGGCTGTTTTGCTCAGGCCGAATTGACCCGACGCAAACGCTGCACGGAACCCCAACCCTAAACCTTTCCTTGTTACCTAACTTGACGGACCTGTTTTTCCCGTTAGGTAAGGGACACCAACCGGAGCAACCACATGAAGCCAAGCCAAGCCAACTGGAAAGCCATCGACCTCACGGGCATCGTCTTGCGTCAAGAGCCCGCCTTTATGACCGTGATCATCGTGCCGTGTATGGGCCCAGATGGCCGGTGCTGGCAACGCTTCAGCCACCAACTCCTCCAGTGGAGTACCCCCGATGTGAACGAGGTGGTCGATGAGGTGGACGCGGGCTGGAGCAACCCGGACATCAAGGTGGAGATCCTGACCCAGGACCTGCCACTCACTGAGACTGGTCAGCTTGACCCGTTCTCAATCCTCTAACAATCCAACAACCACCGCGAGGCATGCGCTTCGTATCGGAGAGAGAAGATGGGCAAGAACCGAATCATCACCGTCGAACCAGTAGCTGAGTTCACCGCACAACTGAACGAAGACGAGACCATTCTCGTAATCGAGGCGCTGCTTCTATTCACGGAAGATCATGTCAGTGTCCAGGTGGCCGACAAGATCACTGCCCTCGTCAAACGGTTGGACAGTGAGTTCGACGCACACGTCAGGAAGACACTGATCACCGTCGACAAGAGTGAAGAATAAACAGAGAAACCAGAAAGGAGAAACCAATGGCCCAGAGCAACAAACGAATCGACCCCTACACAACCATCACTGACTCTATCATCACGGCTCTGGAGGCTGGGGTTCAGCCCTGGCGTGCCCAGTGGGTGGGAGTGGGTGGCTCATCCCTGCGCCCCGTGAGTGGTGCCAGCGGCAAGGTGTACAAGGGCATCAACGTCCTGCTGTGCTGGGCGACCTGTCAGGCCATGGGCTACTGGTCGAACACCTGGCACACCTATGGCGGAGCCAAGAGCAGGGGCGGCCAGGTTCGCAAGGGCGAGAAGTCCACGCGCATCGTCAAGTGGCTGTTCTTCCCGGCCAAGGATGGGAACGGCAAGCCGCGCATAGCGAGCAACGGCGAGCCGATCATGATCCCGTACCCGAAGCTCTACGCGGTATTCAACGCATGTCAGATCGATTGGGAAGAGGGCAGCGAGTACGCGCCTGGTCCTGAGCCGACCATCGAGGACCATGATGGGTCAGTGGCTGGGGATACCTACGACCGCGCTGCTGAGGTGCTGGGTGGATGGTCGGAGGTGGTCACGGTGAACCATGGCGGGAACCGCGCCTGCTACTCTCCGATGGACGACTCCATCCGACTGCCAAAGTTCGAGCAGTTCAAGGATGAGGGTTGCTACTTCTCGGTAGCCTTTCATGAGGCTGGGCACAGCACGGGCCATGAGTCCCGGCTGGACCGGCAGTTCGGCAAGCGGTTTGGCGACAACGCCTATGCCGTGGAAGAACTGGTGGCTGAGTTGACCGCCGCGTTCCTGTGCGCTGACTGTGGAATCAGCCAGCCGGAGGAGCCGAGAGCGGACCATGCCACCTACCTGGCCTCGTGGCTCAAGGTCTTGAAGAAGGACAAGAAGGCCATCGTGACCGCTGCGTCACAGGCTGAGAGGGCGGCCAAGCTGATCATGGCTGCGTCTGGCGAGGCCGCCGAAGAGGTGGACGTTGCCGCAAAGTAACCACAGGAGCAGCGAATAGCTGCCGCAGTCTGGGGCCTGCGAACCAAAGCCCCACACTTTTCCACAACTCACCAGAGGCGAACAATGAGCAACCACACACCCGGACCATGGACCATGACCAAGCAAGAGGATGTGCGCGCTTGCGGCGCTGTCCGTAGCGCAACGAACATAGACGGCACTGTTGACGGATTCGAGCGTCACGGAGACGGCAACCTTGTTGCTACTACGCACACCCCACGAAGCACCCTGGCCAAGAGCCCTGAGCAACAGGAGCGGCTGCGTGCCGCCAACGAAGCCAACGCCCGACTCATCGCAGCGGCACCCGACCTGCTGGCCTTGGCCCTGCGCGTGGTCGAAACGGCAACGGTGTGCCGAGACTGTGAATGGGAAGTGCTGAACCACGAACTCGTCCAACTGCTGACCAGCCTGGAGAGCGAAGCAAGGGAAGCAATCAACAAGGCCGGAGGTGCCAGATGACCGACGAGAGATACACCCGCCCGTGGGAGATATGGTGAGCTGTTGTCGTTGGCCACGGCCCCAAAGGGACGTGCCCCGCTGGCAGTTTGCCGGTGTTCACGGTCGACAACGAAGAGGAGGCCAAGCTGCTCATCACGCTGGCCTGTCCGATGAACTACGACGGGGCGCATTTCGCCCCCGAGCTTGCGGATGAGCAGACCCTGGAGAACCTAACCACGTTCAGCGACCGGCTGGACGATCTATACCGGCGATTCATCGCCAAGGCAGGAGGTGCCAAGTGAGCAAAGCCCCGACACATGCGGAGTTCAACCTGGCACCCAAGCACGAGCATTCCTCTACCGAATGCCCCGAGTGCGGGTACCGCCAGGAAGAGGCCGATGATCTACACGACGAAGGGAAGGCCGACAGCCCCCATGTGTGGTTGTTGGAGCACATCAAAAAGCCTGTGGGGTCGGGCTACTCAGTAGTGTGGTGTCGATACGAGTGTCTCAGGTGCAACCGTGGCGGAACCTTCTCGGTGATGGGACCACGGACAACCGACGACCTGGCACGCAAACAACGCGATGCCCAGGACAGAGGCAAGTTGTGACCCATGTCCGGCAAATGCCCTTTTTCCCGATCTGTCTGGTGAAATCAACCAGAAACCAACAACCAACAACCAGGAGCCAGGAACCTATGGACCCCATTTTTGTCCTCAGGCTGCACACCGAGTATGAGCCAACCGGCCTGCTTGGGGTGTTCAGCGATGAGGGCCTTGCGGTGAAAGCCGCGCATGAGTTCATGGAGCATCGTCATGCTGATGGCGAGAGCTTTGTGCTCATCGAAGCCGGCCGCAAATGGTCGTATGAAGACTACGCCCAAACCCTTGTGGTCGAGGAACGTGTCCTCAACACAGGCACATGCCGTGGAATCGAGTTCTGTCGTTACAAGCTGAACGACTGAAGCTCAAAGACATACCGAGTCACCGAGACACCTCTACGTGGGGGGGCATCCCGCGCAACCATTTGATTGAGAGACTATGGACCCACAACCTCTATTCAAAGTCATCGACTACCGCAGTGTTCGCGGCGAAGTGAATCATTACATGAGTCAAGGCAATCGCCATGAGATGCGGGCCATTGGCCAGTTGCGTTCTGATGGGACGTATACCCCAGTGACGACTGATGATGCCGCATCGAACCTGTCTAAAGTCGAGCCAGAGAAGTTCTTTCCGGTTGGTTTGCCCAGGAACCCTGTGTACGCAAGGGTGACTGTGCGCCTACTGAATGAACTCTTTGAGGCCAACCCTGATCCCAGCCCGGAAGAGATCAAGGACGCATCCCGAGCCGCATGGTTTGAGATTTGCGAGGCCGCTCGTAAGCACCAACAGAAGGGCCAATAGGCCAAGGGTGGGGGCCTGCCTGTTCGGGCCCCCGCTCCCCATCCTTTTCTTTTCTTACCTACCTAACTTGACCAACCACCCTCACGCCGTTAGGTGTGGGAACAACAACCAGAACGGAGCAACACACAATGCCTACGATTCACGATTCACTGATGGACGCGTTCAAATCGTCTCCGATTGTAGTCAGCGTCTTCTGTGGGGCAGGGAGCGAGCCCCCAAACGGGGAGAACCTCGTCTACAACCGAGCCAATGAAACATTCTATCTTCCCAACAAGGAGCCCACCTCCTTCTCCCGCTTTGGCGAGCCTTGGTGTACCCAGGAAGTCGATGCTCACATTGACGATGTAGACACCTTTGACACAGATGATGCTGCCCGAAAGCTGGAGAAGGAAGGATGGTCATTCAATGGTGAGAAGTGGTGTTGTCCACACTGCACCAAGCGCATCGCAGGGGGTGCCAAGTGAGCTTCCTCATCACTGATACTCTCAGATTCACTCTCACCGTCAAGAGGGAAGATACAGCGTGGCGGGGCCAACACTACGACAGCTTGGCCCGCATCGAGATCCCGGTAGAGATTCCCATCGACTGGGATGG
>Ga0114902_1000272_pt1 | contig 32130 bp, 39 predicted proteins | sample MalvireepMed_s12_FD_87291 | JGI IMG/M metagenome (GOLD analysis project Ga0114902, IMG submission 87291) | Marine viral communities from the Global Malaspina Expedition - Malaspina viral metaG DeepMed_s12 | ecosystem: Environmental > Aquatic > Marine > Oceanic | place: Mediterranean Sea... | reverse complement strand
GGAGTAATGAAGATCAAGAAAGAAGGTCTTCTATCAGAGAATTCTGATTATGAAATTGCTATCGGTCTCCGCAATTCTCACGACAAGAGATTCTCTGCAGGTATCGCCTCCGGTTTAGTGGTCATGGTCTGTGAGAACCTAGACTTCTACGGAGACTTCATTGCCAAGCACAAGCACACAGCGAACGTAGAACATGAACTACACGTTCGGATCTATGGCATGGTTGAGAAGATCGAAGATCAGTACACGAGACACTCTGAGAAAATAGAACAATATCGTGATAGACTTCTCAGTGACTCTGAAACTCATGATCTAATCGTGCAATGTGCAGACCGTAGAGTGTTTCCATGGTCATACGGCGAGAAGGTTCTGAAAGAATTTAGGAACCCAAGACATGAAGAGTTTGAAGACCGTAGCGTATGGGCATTTAACAATGCCACCACAGAGATCTTAAAGAATCGTAACTTTCAAGATCTTCAACCTTCAACCCAAAGACTTCACAATCTTCTGGGTGAAGTGTGTTTGAACTAAGTACAGCGGGCGGGCGGGTCTCCGGACTCGCCCGCACCCGCACTCGCACCACGTCCGTACCATTTTTTTTTAAATAAATAAGTGTGCGAAGCACTCTATACTAGGACGGTACGTCCGTACCATTAATAATAAGGACGTCCGTACCATTTCTATATGACGTCCGTACCATTTCTACAATCTATTATTTCTTCATTTTGTTGGTGTGTTGACACTAGGATGTTACCCTGATATGCTTCATGTGTCAGCGGAAGTTAACCCAACAAGGGAGGGAAAAATGTTTGACATTGACCAAGAGGCGAACGAGCTAATGGCGAATCTCGAAACGCCGTACTGGGTAGCCGACACGATAGGGATCGCCCTAACTAAGGACCCGGTAGATGCACTACTGGCGTTCGAGAAGCTGGCCGAGGTGTTCAAGAGGCGGAATGATGAGCTAGCTAGACTGAACAGTCAAGCCATCCAGATGAAAGCACTTCGTGAGGGTGCTATCGATCTTGCAAAGGAGACTGACGGGATCGATCTGTATGAGGGGAGAGAGGACGGAAGGTGGAATAAGATAGGGTAGCTACGGTGGTGGGTGGGGGCGGTATTGCCCCACCCATCCCCTCCCCACGCCCGAACCATTTTTTTTTTTTAAATAAACAAGTGTGCGAAGCACTCCTTATTGCTGTTGCTGTTTCTTAACGTCCGTACCATTGTCATGGTATATATATTTTCTTTAACTCCTTAACTCCTTACGTCCGTACCATTGCCATGGGACGTCCGTACCATTGCTAGGGTCTCTTATTTCTTCGTTTTGTTGGTGTGTTGACGCCACGATGCTACCATGATATGCTTCATGGGTAGGCGGAATTCACTCTTGACGGGAGACGCATTATGAGTTTGAGAACGGACAGAAAAGATTCTCGCATTCAGTATGACTACGACAATCAGGCATGGGTCGTGGACGGTACCTATCAGGACTGTGGGCACCCTGAAGCGGGAACGATAATGGGCAACGATGGTCCTAGACCCGGTGAACCATTTCCGGGGTGTGATTGCTACGGACGAAGACACAAAGGGGAGAAGGCACCTTCGATCTACTAGCAACGGGGACGGGGGGGGCGTCAGCCCCCCCCACGCCCGAACCATTTTCTTTTAAATAAATAAGTCTCCGAAGGAGTCCTTACGTCCGTACCATTGCCATGGGACGTCCGTACCATTCCTACAATCTATTATTTATTTGTTTTGTTAATGTTTTGACGCCATGATGCCACCCTGATATGGTTCATGCGTCAGAAGGATTCACTCTCAAAGGGGGGCAAAAATGTTCGAGCAACACATCAGAAATTGGGTCTTCAATAATGACGAGCGTTGGGCTCGCTACCCTAACGTGAAACTCACAACGCTCGGTGGGATTGATCGTTACTGCCTCCGTGTGCCTGCAGGACACTTTGTTACACGGGTCATGGAGAATGACCTTATGGGAGCAATGGGCCACGCTGACGGGGAAAATAAGAAGGCAATTGTTGAGATCTGTAAGTATGTTTACAATGAAATTCCGCCGGGCGTCAGTCACGGGAGCGTGGAGGCAGTCAGGGATTGGTTCAAGTCTGGCCCGATCATCCGCTGATATTTGGACGAGATGGGGAGGGGCGTCAGCCCCTCCCCACGTCCGAAGCATTCTTTACGTCCGTACCATTCCTATATGACGTCCGTACCATTCCTATATGACGTCCGTACCATTTAAAAAATATATCAATGCATTAATTTTCTGTCATTTTGTGGATCAGTTGACGGTACAATCTTATCGTTGTACCGTTCATGGGTCAGCAGAAGTTAACTTTAGACGGGAGACAGAAAATGTCAGAAACAAGGAACACACCGACAGCAACACCATTCACCCATTACGAAGCTACTATTGAGAATGGGGAATCGGGTTTGCTTCGCAAATTGCCCGAAGGAGTCGTTGTCGAAGTGGGTCTGGACACAGATCAAGTATCTGACGTCCTCGACTCAGAACGGTATGCCGATTGGCACTGTTCGCTCAGGCACCGCCTGCAGGAACTGGTGGACGCAGGCAGGATCTCAATCAAGAGAGAGTACGAGTGTACAGTATCGGTTACTCTCACTTTCGTCATCTCTGACACAGTGTCAGCAGAGAGTGAAGACGATGCACGCGACGTCTTTGGGGAACACGTCGAGGAGAACTGGCAAGACTTGGTTGATCTGGACAGTGTCGACATTCCTGAAGTCGTAGACGTGGAGGTCGAGCGAGCAGAACTCTAAACGCTAATCCCGTCAGGAGGGCGAGCCCGGAAAGGAGATGGGGCTCGCCCTTTTTTTGTCCCCCCCGCACCCGCACCATTTCAAATCACAAAGAAGTTGTGCTTCGTTAAGAAGCACTCATTATTGCTGTTTCTTTAATGTCCGTACCATTTACATGGTATATATATTTTCTTTAACTCTACACGTCCGTACCGTATTCATACGTCCGTACCCTTTTTATTTTCTTTTCCTTTCTTTATTCTTATCCATGCAATAAGTCATGCTTGCGTCATTCATATAAGTGTGTTATGTTGTGTGTGTCAGACAACGCAGAGGGTGGTCTCCGATAAAACGGTAAGTACCCGCCACCCCAGATCCAAGAGGATTGGAGAAGCCACGGAGAGTGTGGAGCAGGGTTCGGCACTCGACTCGGAGAATGGAGCCGGGAAACCTTAACGTAGTATGCGGGAGATAGTAATGAGTCTATTGAGACAGGGAAGTGGCCCTCGTTGGGGGGCACAGACGTGTGTCGTTCGGCTGTATCGAGTGGACCCATTTTATGACGATTGCGAATGTTGCGGGGAGCCACCTGTGGACTTTATGGAAACAGCCAGAAAAGTGTTGCATACGATCCACGGAAACCATGGTTTGAACAAGAGTGTAACGATTGGTACGATACTTGAGAAACACGTCAAGTGTGAAGAGGACGTGGTAACTGCTCTTCGGGAGGCATCGAACGGGATGGGGATCATCGACTGTCCGTGGTGTGGACGTTCCAGAATCCAGTATGGTTGTGGTTGCCATCAGGATTACGGGTATTAGATAACTTAGGGGTGGGGCTTCGGCTCCACCCCGCCTCCCAAGGAGGGGAATGAGAGAATTAGCTGATTCATTAGGTGGGCTTGGCATGATATCAGTGATCATGTTGGTTTTGTTTCTTAGTTGCGGGGCATAACAGCCCCAAAGGGAGGAACTAAATGTTTGATTCATTCATGGTACAAGCCATGGCTTTTGCGGTAGTCGGATCGTTTTTGTTCGTGGCTTTGTTTTGCTGTGTGCTTTACTTGGGTGCCTATCTTCAAAGGCACTCCGCTCAACCCATGACCAATTTCTTTTGGAGGAAGCGTTATTAAGTACCCGCACCCGTCCCATTACACATGCGGGCGGGTGCGTTCTTCTCTTCTCGGTTTGCTATCTTCACATAACCGACTAGATTAGTGGAGTAACACTAACCCCAACGGGAGGATAGCCATGAGTGAGTTTAACGAGAAAATCTACGAGGACATTCCGCTCCGTAACGAGGACGGAAGTCTAAAGCTGGGTCGAGTGGCACAGGGTAGGTTTGTGGGGACCTCGGAAAGCTTTAAGGCCGAGGTTGTCGAAGCTGTAGTCGACGAGTTGATGCGACTACTCCGTAAAGCCCACGATGAAACGCTAGAACAAAGCGGATCGAAGCGGAGTATGTGGAACCCCACAAGCGACATCGAAGTAATGCTCAACCAATATGACGCATATCAGGAACTTGGGATGGGGCGTGGTGGTGTGGACTTTGACGGAATGATGCGGAGCATGTACCTGTGTGGGTTAGACCATAAGGTCTACTCTGAGATGATAGAGCGTAGACCGAACACTGAGGGGGGGGAATAGTGGCCTACTTCAATAGGTTTGACGTGGCGGAGGCTTGGTACCTTTACCTTCGGGACTACCACGAAGGACAATGGGGTTGGCAGTATCGGAGGCTGTGCAAACTTCGGGAGCGGTTCAGTCCGAGGGCCTCGGTTCGGGAGAATGGTGCGGAGGGGTTGAGTCGCAACGGGCGGGAGATCTATCGGGAGATAGTCGAGCGTGCGGAGGCGGAAGCACAACGGGCGGAGCGGGACGGGCGGAGAATGTGGAAAGCCCACGACGATCTGCAAGGGAGAATCCGATAGGCGGAACGCATGCGGGCGGGGGGGCATCCTCCCCCCCCCGCAATCGGTTTCACGACCCCCCCCGTGGGGGGGGGAGACCCTAAAAAGTGCGAAGCTCCTTACTTATCTATAAACACAGTTTTGCTCACTAAATTGCACAATTTTCCACTCTCCCTACTACTCATACCTTCTTACGTTCATACGCTGGGGGTTTTTTCAAAAACTTTTGCCATGGGACTCCTAGACCCCTTAAATTTTTTTTTCAATTTTTCGGCTCTAGTGGTATGTTCCAATTGCCATGACAAAAATATCCGACGTAGATTCTGTATTGGACGAGGCAGTTCATACTTATTCGATCATGAAGAAGTTGCGTATGTTACGTCGTGGTTCACCGACGGATTACACGGCGAACAATCTTGCGGAGGATTATCCTGACCATTATACATTCTTTGGTTCTCACCAAAATATCAGGTTCATTGGAAAACCTGCTGGGGAGATACTAGAAGACTATCTTACGGAGTTGGGATATTCACGCGGAAGCGACTTATGGTTCAGTTTAGCCCATATTGTTGTGGAGAGAGGAGAGTTTCTGAATGACGGTTCTATCTGACCGACTGTTGGACATTGGCATTGAAAATGTTTTGGTAATGGACGGATATGATGATTGCGTTATTGGTGTACTGGAGCGGTTCGGGATGGACCCTGTCGTGATGTACGACAAGGAAAAGGTAATAAATAAGATCATGGACGAGAGTCCCGGCGGTTCCTACGAGGAAGCTGTCGAGTATTACGAATTCAATCAGCTAGGCGGCTGGCATGGCGACAAGACGCCGGGTTTCCTAGTTCGTTTACCGCAAGAATGAAGGCCAGAGTTCATGTCAACATGCACAACATTCGCTGGAACGCGAAACACGAAGACGATAAGCGTCCAGTGATAACCGTGAAGACATACAAATCGAACGAATATGCCGATACGGTTAAAATAAACGGCCCTTCGAGGGTTGTTTATTCTCCCGACAAGCCGCTTTCGTGTGGTGCAAGGGTTTGGATCGAGTGTGATTATGAGGACATTGGTTATCCGACCGGGAATGAGTAATTAATGGACGTAGCTGCTGTTTCAAGTCAGGTCGAGGGTCTTCCTTTTGGTCAGCAGAAGGAAATACTGAGTCTTCTGGAGGAATTGCACGACGCGAAGGATCGTGAGGGTGCCCACGAGGACTTTCTGGCATTTGTTCGGCAGGTTTGGCCCGCATTTATCGAGGGCAACCATCACCGTATCATGGCGGACGCATTCAATCGTATTGCCGAGGGCGAATTGAAGCGACTCATTATTAATATGCCGCCCCGTCATACGAAGTCCGAGTTCGCTTCTCATCTGTTTCCTGCGTGGTATTTGGGCAAGTTCCCTGACAGAAAGGTCATTCAGACGTCTCATACGGCGGAATTGGCCGTGGGATTCGGTCGTAAGGTGCGTAATCTGGTCGGTTCACCCGACTACAACCGCATCTTCCCGAACGTAGCACTGAGTGCAGACTCGAAAGCGGCGGGCCGGTGGAACACGAGCGAGCAGGGCGACTACTTCGCTATTGGGGTAGGCGGTGCTGTTACGGGTAAGGGTGCGGACATCCTGATTGTTGACGACCCGCATTCTGAGCAGGAAGCCGCGCAAAACGATCCATCTGTTTACGACAAGACATACGAATGGTACACCTCTGGTCCACGTCAGCGGTTACAGCCGGGCGGCGCGATCTGTGTAGTTATGACGCGCTGGTCGAAGAAAGATTTGACGGGCCAGATATTGAAGGCATCCATCGAGCGTGGCGGTGCTGACGAATGGGAGATCATAGAACTGCCCGCAATCCTGCCTAGCGGCAAACCGCTTTGGCCCGGATTCTGGCCGATAGAGCAGTTGGAGGCACTACACGCAGAACTTCCCGTATCGAAGTGGAGTACGCAGTACCAGCAAGATCCGACTGCGGAAGAGTCAGCCATCATCAAGAGGGAATGGTGGAATGAATGGAAGGAACGGAAACCGCCCGCCTGTGAATTTGTTATTCAGTCGTGGGACACCGCGTTTCTCGCCAAGGAAACGGCGGACTACAGCGCATGTACCACATGGGGCGTTTTCTATGACGAGGACAAGAACGCGAACATCATTTTACTGGACGCACTTCAGGAGCGACTGGAGTTTCCCGACTTGAAGGCGCGTGCCTACGAGATGTGGAAGGAATACGAGCCGGACGCATTTATTGTGGAGGCAAAGGCAGCAGGAAGCCCACTCATTTTCGAGCTTCGCCGTATCGGTATCCCCGTTGCCGAGTACACTCCCGGCAGAGGACGCGACAAAATTGCGCGAGTAAATGCTGTATCGGATTTGTTTCATAGCGGCCATGTATGGGCACCGAACAAGAGATGGGCGGAAGAAGTGATTGAACAATTCGCTTCTTTCCCTACGGGCGATCATGATGATTTAGTTGACTCATCCACTCAGGCGTTGCTAAGGTTCAGGCAGGGCGGCTTCATAAGCTTGGACAGTGATGAACCCATGGACGATCTCATGCCGATGCGTCGGGCGGATTATTATTAGCTATCTACAGCACGATACCCTAGCGACTGCGGGCAAAACTCCTGTCTGTAGTTTGTGTGGCGAGGAAACAAAAACAGGTGGCCTGTGGGCGGGGCATCAGAATATTGTTGTTTGCAGCCACGCTTGTGCGAAGAAAGTAATACTGCTGGCCCTCGACGCAATTTCTGGTGCTGATGGCTCTATATCATATGCAGAGTGGATGAAGCTGGCGGATAAATCCTATGATCGGTGGGAACGATACAATGTGTTACACCGTGAAAGCGAGAGGGATTTTGTGGATTCGCTATGCCCTGAGTGTAAAGTGAAACTAAACGAGAGACAATTCAGTTTCAGGGATAGTACCCAGTACGCGGTATATCCCCAGACTTGTCTTGGTTGCGAAAACCATTTGGAACCGGATGTATGTCATGCCGATAGATAAATCACTGACGGGCCTTTTAGATCAGGACGAGTTTGAGATGGGGCCGGAAGGTCTCGTGGTCGTGGAGGAAGAAGAGATTCCAGAAGATACCCTCCTAACCGAGATGGACGATGGGAGCATGGTAGTGGACTTCGATCCACTTTCCGAATTGTTGGGCGGCGAGGATGAGTTCGACTCAAATCTTGCCGAGTCAATAGAAGATAAGGAGTTGCGTACCATCGCCGTTGATCTCATCGGCAAGTTCGATGCAGACAAGAGGAGCAGGGGCGATTGGGAGCAGACCTACGAGGAAGGGCTCGACCAGTTGGGTCTGGAGATTGAGGATCGTACTACCCCATGGGCTGGAGCCTGTGGCGTATTTCATCCCATGCTTTCCGAGGCCGTGGTAAGATTCCAGAGCCAGACGATTCAGGAGATCATGCCAGCCAAGGGTCCGGTCAAAACCCAGATCTGGGGAATGGTAACGAAGGAACGGGAAAAACAGGCTCGTCGTGTTCAGGACTATATGAACTTCCAGCTTCTTGAAGTCATGACCGAATATCGGTCTGAGACCGAGAAGCTTCTTTTTAGCCTTCCTCTTGCAGGTTCCGCATTTCGTAAAATCTATTTCGATCCATCGCTTGGCCGACCGACTTCGATGTTTGTGCCCGCAGAAGATTTCGTGGTTTCATATAACGAGGCGGATCTGGAACAGGCGGAACGCTATACCCATGTAATGAAGAGGAGTACCAATCAGGTACGAAAACTTCAGGTCAACGGGTTTTACCGTGATGTAGAATTGACTGCGTCCCATATAGAAGAGAACCCGATCACGGAGAAGTTGAACGAGATTGGTGGCGTGAGTCCGTCGTTCGAGAAGGAAGAACGCCACGAACTATTGGAGATGCATGTAGATTTCGACTTGCCGGGACAGGAAGATCCCGATGGAGTCGCACTCCCATATGTCATTACTATCGACAAGGGCAGTGCCACCATTTTGTCGATTTACCGGAACTGGGCCGAAGACGACTCACACAGAATAAAAAAACAACATTTCGTGCATTACGGTTACGTTCCCGGTATCGGCTTTTACAACCTTGGCTTGATCCACATGATCGGCGGTCTCGCGAAATCAGCGACCAGTCTGCTGCGTCAACTGGTGGATGCGGGCACACTTTCCAATTTACCCGGAGGGCTAAAGACTCGTGGACTCAGAATCAAGGGCGACGACACGCCCATCATGCCCGGAGAATTCCGGGACGTTGATGTTCCGGGCGGTGTTATCCGGGACAATATCACTTTCCTTCCTTACAAGGAACCTTCTTCGGTCCTTTATCAGTTACTGGGTAATATCGTCGAAGAGGGTCGTCGATTCGCTTCCATGGCGGACCTCAAAGTAGCAGACATGAACCAAGATGCTCCCGTTGGGACCACTCTTGCGATCATGGAGCGGGCGATGAAGGTACAGTCCGCAATTCAGGCACGCATTCACGCGAGCTTAAAACAGGAATTCAAGATTCTAGCACAGATTATCCACGATTATACGGACCCCGATTATCCATACGAGACGGACGAGGGCGAAGGGATCAAGGCTGAGGACTTCGATGACCGGATCGATGTCGTTCCGGTATCCGATCCGAATGCAAGTACGATGGCTCAACGCATAATGCAGTATCAGGCGGCATTGCAACTGGCAGCACAGGCACCGAATTTGTATGACCTGCCGCTGCTGCATCGACAGATGATGGAATTAATTGGTGTTCCCAACGCCGATAAGGTCGTGCCACAGCCTGACGATGTACCACCGAAAGATCCTGTCAGCGAGAATCAGGACATGCTCACTCAGGCACCCGTCAAGGCGTTCGAGTATCAGGATCATGAAGCGCATATGCGTGTTCATATGGTTCTCAAGAACGATCCGCAGATGGGTCAGGAAATGCAGAACAGTCCCATGGGCGGCGCAATATCAGGCGCACTCGATGCTCATGTACGCGAACATCTGGCGTTCATATTCAGGGATCAGATCGAAACAGAGCTTGGCGTGGAGCTTCCGCCGTTCGGCGAGCCGCTGCCCCAAGATATGGAAAAACGTCTCAGCACCTTGGTGGCCGACGCTGCCGACCAAATGCTGGGCAAGAAACAGCAACAAGCACAGGCAGCCGAAAATGCTGCCATGCAGGAAGATCCTATCGTTCAGCAGAGGGAACGCGAACTTGGTATCCGCGAAATGGAAGTCCAGCGGAAACAGCAGGCCGATTCAGCGAAGCAGCAGCTTGAGCAACAGAAGCTTGCTGCCAGCCAAGAGAAGGGTGCAGCAGAACTGGCCCTTGAAAGAGAGAAGCTTGCAAGCAAGCAGCAGATAGATGTTGCCGAATTGTCACTGGAAGAAGAGGAATTAAGACTAAAGGCCGAGCAGGACCAACAAAAATTCGAGTATTCACAGGAGTTGGAAGCAATGAAATTCGGACTAGAAGTCGCAAAGGAAGAAAAGAGTGAGTGAAGACGTCCTGTCGTTACTCAGAAAAAAGATTCGAGATGAAATGAACGAGTTGGCAGACCATCTGGCGGTAGGTTCTGCTCAGAATATAGAGGAATACCGTAAGATATGTGGTATGATAGAGGGTCTTGCATGGACGGAGCGCGAAATCATAGATATTGAGGAGAGACTTAGAGAACTTTAGTTGGTGGGTAAGTAAAAGATAACGCTGTCCCAGAGCGCACATTTAAAAACGAGAGATTGCAATGGCTAGACTCGCACCAGAAACAGTAGATGAATATGACGGAGCAGTACCATCCCAAGAAGGATCGGAAGAAGAGCCGTCACCTCAACTTGCAACGCAATTGCCGGAGCCAAAAGGCTACAAATTGCTGATTGCACTCCCCGAAGTGGCCGAAACTACTGAAAGTGGCATCATCAAGTCCATTAAATCCCAGCATGAAGAGTCAATTTCGACCGTGGTGGGCTGGGTGATAAGCATGGGTGCCGATGCCTATGCCAATTTTTCTCGATTTCCTACTGGACCGTACTGTAAAGTGGGCGATTGGGTGGTATTCCGTGCTTTTTCTGGCACAAGAATCAAAATTCATGGCAAAGAATTCCGTTTAATCAACGACGACACTGTTGAAGCGGTTGTCCAAGACCCCAGAGGCGTAGAGAGGGCCTAAAATGAGCGAAGAAAACGAAAGAATGAGCAGCGAAGACAAATTTCTGGGCGTAAGGACGACCATCACGCCTACTGAATCGAATTCAGAGGGTGAGGAACTGACGGTTACCGACGATATCGACATTGAAGTCGTTGATGATCGCCCAAGCGAGGACCAAAGAGTCCCCGCAGCGAAAAAAGTGGACGATGATGTGGAATTGTCGGACGATGAACTGTCTCAGCTAGGGTCTCGTGCCCAAAAACGTATTAAAAAGCTTAAATGGGAGTATCACGAGGAGCGTAGAGCCAAGGAAAAGTCCGATAGGCTTGCATCTGAGGCTGTCAATTACACACAAAACCTGCAAGGGGAGAATCAGCGGCTGCTCAAACTGGTACATGATTCACAAAAGGCCCTGACGGAAAGAAGTCGGTATGGTGCGGAAGCTGCCCTTGCTGTTGCACAGGAAAACTACAAAAAGGCACACGAATCTGGTGATTCCGAGCAGATTATGGTGGCGCAACAAAACTTGACTGCTGCACAATTGGCTCAAGCGGCTGCGCCGGATGTATCGCAGAAGGTTATTGATAACTGGAAAAGTCAGGTGATGGCTGAACAGCGTCAAGCTCATAGGGAGCAGCCTGAAGAAGAATTTCGTGTTCCTGAACCCGATGCAAGGGCCGTGGAATGGCAGGAAGCCAACCCGTGGTTCGGCAATGACAAGGAAATGACGAGCTTTGCGTATGGTGTGCATGAAAAGCTCGTTGCCGATGAAGGTGTTGACCCTACTTCGGAAGAGTATTATGAATTAATCAACAAACGCATGGAAGAAGTTTTCCCAGCGCATTTCAGTAGCAACGTATCGGCATCGCAAGATTCTGTTATTGTTGAGACTGCACCTCGTCGCAAGGCGAGCCCCGTGGTTGCGCCAGCGTCCAGAAACAATGGCGCGGTACCTCGCAAAGTTGTGTTAACCTCGACCCAAGTGTCGCTTGCAAAGCGTTTGGGGCTGACGCCTCAGCAATATGCACAACAGCTTCTTAAGGAGATGTCCTAATGGCTGAGAAACGCGCTCCAAGGGAGCCCAGATCTTTAGACACTCGTGAAAACGAGAGTCGTGAGAGGTCGTGGGAGCCCGCATCCATTCTTCCAGACCCTGAGCCGCAAGATGGTTGGGTGTTTCGGTGGATACGAACTTCTATGGTAGGCCATCCAGACAACACGAACGTGTCAAAGCGTTTTCGTGAAGGATGGGAACCTGTTCGTGCCGAAGATCACCCGGAAATGCAGATCATGAGTGATCATGATTCGGACTGGGCAAGGAAAGGTGGAATTGAAGTCGGTGGTTTGCTGCTCTGTAAGGCAGCGCAAGAGGAAGTGGAAGCTAGGCAGCAGTATTATGCCCAGCACGCTCGATCACAGATGCAAGCCGTCGATAATGCTTATATGCGTGAGAACGATCCTCGGATGCCGGTTCTTGCGCCTGATCGTAAAACCCGCGTGGCTTTTGGCAAAGGTAGTAGAGGCTAGAGTCACATGACCTATTCTTGAGGTAATTATGGCTACAACGGCAACACCGTATGGGGCTAGACCGATTGGCTCTCTCAGTTGTTCCGGGTCTTATACCGGAAAGGTGAGACATCTGCCGATCATTACGACGTATGGCACCCAGATTTCTTACGGTGATTTTTGTAAGGTCGCGTCAGATGGTACCATTGCAAAGGATACTGGTACTACTGCGACGACTGCAGTCGGGATCTTCATGGGCTGTTCTTATACAGACCCAACAACAAATCAGAAGACGTTTTCGCAGTTCTGGCCTGCATCTAATGCAGCAACTGATGCGATGGCGTATGTGCTTGATGATCCTTTCGTCGTGTTTCAAATGCAGGCTGACGAGGCAATGAATACTACGGATCGCGGATTGAATGCATCCATAGTCGTTACAGCAGGTAGTAGCACTCTCGGCCACTCCAAGAGTGCGCTTGATGGTAGTACGCCAGCTACAACGAACACGTTGCCTCTTCGTATCATTGATTTCGTTGAAGGGCCTAGCAGCCTACCCCCAAAGGGGACAACGGCCAGTGATGCATATCCAGATGTTATCGTGAAGTTTAACGCCGCTTCTAGCGGGTCAGCTTCTAATCATTCCTACTTGAACGCCACTGGCGTATAGGAGACTGACTAATGGCTATTTCACGAGCACAACTTCTCAAGGAACTACTTCCGGGCCTTAACGCACTCTTTGGATTGGAGTATGCACGGTACGATGACGAGCATTCCGAGATCTATGAGACGGAAAGTTCCAGTAGATCTTTCGAGGAAGAAGTGAAGCTTTCGGGCTTCGATGCTGCCCCGGTTAAGGATGAAGGGTCGGCAATTTCGTATGACGCTGCACAGGAGAGCTTTACGGCTCGTTACAATCATGAGACAGTCGCCATGGGCTTTGCTATCACAGAAGAAGCCATGGAAGACAATCTCTACGATTCCCTGTCGGCTCGTTACACCAAGGCTTTGGCTCGCGCCATGGCCCACACCAAGCAGGTGAAGGCAGTATTCCCGCTTAATAACGGGTTCACCAACGCTTTTCAGAGCGGCGACGGTGTAAATCTCTTTACGGCATCAAGTGATGGCGTAACTGGCGGAGACGGTCACCCACTCGTTTCGGGTGGTACGAACTCGAACCGTCCAGCTACTGCTGTTGACCTCAACGAGACTTCTCTTGAGGCTGCCGTAATCCAGATTGGCAAATGGACGGATGAGCGTGGTCTATTGATCGCTGCTCGCCCCCAGACGCTTGTCATCCCGCCCGACTTGCAGTTCGTGGCGACACGGGTGATGAAATCTGAACTTCGTCCTTCAACCGCCGACAACGACATCAATGCTGTAAGAAGCATGGGTGTTGTGCCCGGTGGTACGGTCGTGAACCACTTCCTGACGGATACGGATGCATGGTTCCTTCTGACCGATGTTCCAGATGGGATGAAGCACTTCAATCGTGTTGCTCTTGAGACAAGCATGGACGGTGATTTCGATACCGGAAATGTTCGTTATAAGGCTCGCGAGCGGTACAGCTTCGGTGTCTCCGACCCACTAGGGATCTGGGGTTCGCCGGGAGCGTAAGATAGTTGAAGGACGGAGGCGGTCATTATGACCGTTGGGGAAGACATGGTATGGCTGGTGATCGTTTCCGTCCTTTAATTATGAGTTACTGGGATTGATAGTCCTGACGACTGACCCAGCAGACGTTTACGAAGACTTCAGGACGAAACCTTTCGTAAGAAGGTACGGTTATGGCTAACACAACCTTTTCAGGTCCAGTCAGGTCCGAAGATGGATTTGATGTGGTATCTAAAAGTTCTACAACTGGCGCATTCACAACGGAATTCAGCCTAGACGGATCGGGATTGCAGGTTACTCCCGTTACGTTTAGCGATGCGGATACCACCCTGACTGCCACCGCTAATAGTGGCAGGATCAATGTTGTTCCAGCAATCACTGGAAACCGGACACTCACTCTTCCGTCACCTACGGCGGGGATATGGTTCAGGTTTGTTTACGGTGGGGCGGCAGAAGAAGCGCAGAACCTGATCTTTGATACAGGTTCCGATACGAATTTCTTCATCGGTGGCATCGTCCATATGGATTCCAATGCAGACAACGTGTCTGTTTATGCTGACGGCAACTCAAACTCTACGCTAACCCTGACAGATTTTGGTATCTTTGAAATCAACATTCTGGCAAAGGATTCAACGAATTGGATCATTTGGGGTTATCAGGAAGGTGCAGACGTACCTGCCTTTGCTGATCAGTAGGAGATGATTTGTTAAACTGAGATAGGCCACCCATCTTCCGGTGGGTGGTCATATCTCCTATTGCAAGCGGGGCTAGGAGCCCTGTCCTTGCGGGGAGAAACTGATGGCTGACGCAGTAACCTCACAAACGATTCAAGACGGCGACCGTATTGCCGTCATGAAGTTCACCAACATCTCCGATGGTTCAGGCGAAAGTGCCGTGACCAAGATAGATGTTTCCGCCCTTCGAGCCGAATCCGGCACCGAAAAAGCCTGCGATGGCGTAACAATCCAGCAGATGTGGTATGATTGTTCCGGTATGACTGTAGATATTCTTTGGGATGCCAGTACCGACGTTATCTGTTGGACGCTCAGTGGCTACGGTTTCTATGATTTCCGGCAGGCTGGGCCACTCACCAATAATGCATCCAGTCCAACCGGAGATGTAAACTTTACTACTACAGGGCACTCAAGCGGTGATCGTTATACCGTTATGTTGGCCCTGAGAAAGAGTTACTAATGGCTGAAGATCCGAGAAACCCGACCGCAAAAGTTCCAAGCTTTCAGGAGATAGCGGAGAAGAAGGCAGAAGAAGATCATTTTTGGGGATATACGAGCAGAATTGCTGAAAATTATCCCGAACACGCGGATGAGCGTGGGTATACTAGCCGTATCGCCAAGAAGTATCCGAATTGGAAGGCATTCTAGGGATGCCCTTCAAGAGTGAGAAGCAGAGAAAATATCTGTGGGCGAAGCATCCTGAAGTCGCTGAGAAGTGGACTAGTGAGGGATATGCGACTGGCGGGATGATTAAGAAGTCAATTACGAATAATATGAAGCTTGCAGATTTTTCTCGCATGAGGGCCGGAGGAATGGTCCGTGACGGTCGTCTGGCCCCAAATCAAAAGAATGGGGTTAAGGTACAAGATTTTCAAAGCTTAGTATGTAAAAAATCGAAGGAGTCCTAATGGCTACATCGGGAACCTCGACATTCAACCTTGATATTTCAGAGGTTATAGAGGAAGCGTTTGAGAGATGTGGTCTTCAGTCGAGGACAGGATACGATATCGACACGGCTCGACGATCACTCAATCTCTTGAGTCTTGAATGGGCAAATCGGGGACTTAACTTCTGGTGTGTTGAGCAGGGGACAAAGACGTGTTCCGTAAGCACTTCTACTATTACGCTTGATGCGGACACCGTTGATTTGATTCAACACTGGATTCGTGAGGGGTCGGGAACGTCACAAAATGACCAGCCTCTTACAAGATTCAGTGTGTCTCAGTATTCCACGATCCCGAATAAGCTGACAGAGGGTCGTCCTGTAAATATATATATTGATAAGCAGCGCGATGCTCTCGTAGCCTATCTCTGGCCCACACCTGATAAAGCTTACACGTTTGCATATCAGCAGATACGGCGCATTGAAGACACGGGCATTGTTGGGTCGAATGATCCCGATGTTCCTGCCCGCTTTCTTCCACCACTTGTGTCTGGTCTTGCATACATGATTTCTCAGAAGTACCCCGAAGCATTTGGCCGATCTTCCGAATTGAAATCCGAATATGAATTTCAGTGGGATTTGGCGCAGGCTGAAGACCGTGATCGTGCCTCTGTTCATTTCGTGCCGGGAGGATATTAATGGCTAAGTTCGCCAATGGTAAATATGCTTTCGGGTTCTGTGATCGCACGGGTTTTCGCTATAAGCTCAAGGATTTGGTGCCGCAGATTAAGGCGGGCCGGATGACAGGGCTCATGGTGGGCAAGAATATGTTGGACAAAGATCAGCCCCAGAACTTCTTGGGACGGCTGGGAGATTATGCCGACCCACAGGCTCTGAGAGATTCTCGCCCGGACACGTCGCAAGATACAAGCAGAAGGCTATTTGCGTTTAATCCGGTAGGGAACGGGAACGCCAATACTGCGGGCAACCTTGTTGCTCGTGGCAAGGTGGGGACTGTGACGGTGACAACATGACTTACGCCGAACTGACTGCGGCTATCAAGGATTACTGTCAAAACACGGAAACAAACTTTGTTGCAGCAATAGATACGTTCATTAAACAGGCCGAACAACGGATTTACCGTTCTGTTAATCTGCCCGTTAATCGCAAGAATGTAGCCGGTACAATCACCGATGGGAATCAGTATTTGGCTATGCCGACTGATTTTCTACTTCCATTGTCGCTGTCGATAACGAGTTCGAGCAACCAGATATTCCTGATTAACAAGGACGCGAACTTTATCAGGGCGACATATCCGAACGCATCGACGGAAGGGGTGCCTAAATACTACGGTATTTTTGCGAGCGATACGTTCATTGTCGGACCTACGCCAAACGCCGATTTCACAACGGAGCTTCACTACTACTATCAGCCAGCCTCGATTGTCGATACAAGCCCTTCGTGGTTGGGCACAAATGCTGACACGGCATTACTCTATGGATGTTTGGTTGAGGCGTATACCTATATGAAGGGTGATGCAGACTTGATGCAATTGTACCAACAAAGGTATCAAGAGGCATTGCAGCTTCTCAAGATGCAAGCTGAGGGACGCATGACCAGAGATGAATACAGAGACGGCACAATCAGGCTACCTCAATCATGATCTTTAATGGAGAGGTGGGAAACGTATCGGTCTTTACGAGCAGCAATGGGTCATTGCCTTCAGGACACTGGGCACGACGTGCGACTGATTACATTATCAAGGTGGGAGATAAGTCCCATCCAGAAATTGCAGAACAGGCGACGGCCTTCAGGGAAGAGATATACAAGGCAATCGATTACTACATCAAGGAAGCGGTTAAGGAGGATCGTTCCAAGGTGATCAGCCTGCTGCGTTCAGCAGGTCATAATGATTTAGCTAACTCCATGGAGAAGTTGTAATGGCAATCAGTCAAGCGATGTGTACAAGTTTCAAGAAAGAGTTGTTGGAAGCGAAACACAATTTTCTCAACTCCGGTGGAAACACCTTTAAGATCGCGCTCTATACGAGCAGTGCATCGCTGGGTGCTTCCACTACGGCATATACTACGAGCAACGAGGTCAGCGGCACGAATTATTCGGCTAAGGGCAATAGTCTTACGCGGGTCGATCCGTCCACTAGCGGGACGACAGCCCTTACCGATTTCGCTGATACGTCATGGACTACGGCAACAATCACCGCAAGAGGTGCATTGATATTCAATGAAGATACGAGTGGTGATACATCGGTTCTTGTTCTGGATTTTGGAGCAGATAAAACCGCTACTGCTGGTACGTTCACAATAGCATTTCCTGCCGCAGATTCGAGTAACGCCATTATCCGTATAGCGTAATGGCTAACGTAACAGGCTGGGGTCGCTCTACTTGGGGCTCTGGCACTTGGGGTGAACCTGTTCCCGTTGAAGTAACAGGTGTAGCTGGTACGGGTGCAGTTGGGTCAGTAACCGTTGAGTTACTTATAACTGTATCGGTTACTGGACTGGCCGGGACAGGCTCGGTAGGAAGCGTTACGGTAACTGCTGGTACAGGTGTAACAGTTTCGCCGACAGGTGTCGTCGGAACGGCAGAAATGACTGGCGTAAATGTATGGAGTATTATAGATGACTCACAAACACCTAATTGGGCGGAGGTAGATGATTCACAGACACCAAGCTGGGAACCTGTTTTTAACTGATACCTTTGGAGGAATTAATTGAATACAATATCCATGGTGGTCTTGGTTCTTCATGTACTGTTTCTTATTTGGGCTTCGATTATTGATAATTTTGCTAGGATAGATAGGTGGTTCAGTAGGTTTATTTGGCCGTGGTTGCCAAGATTCTTGAAGGGCGGCTCCCGGTGGATGGTTTGGGTATCCCACATATTCGTGGCCTTGTTGATGACAGGCTACTTCGTATTGTGGGGAATGGTATTGCCGGAAAGTTCGGCGGACATGGCACAGATGGGGTCGGCTGCCGCACTCCTATATTATCTTGTGAGGGGTTGGGGGAACTGGCGTCAAAACGCAAAGGAAAAAACGGAAGGCAAGTGGAAGGTTCCCAGTGGGTGGGGAATCGATGGCATTATGAACATTGCAGGTCCATTGTTGGTTCATATATGGACTTGGACACTTTAGGGGCTAGGGACGAAACATGGCGGATTATGTCAACAATCTAAGGCTGACGGAGATTGCGACAGGTGACGAGTCAGGCACTTGGGGCACCACGACAAATACCAATTTAGAGCTTATAGCAGATGCTTTTGGTTCCGGTACCGAAGCCATTACAACCAATGCAGATACGCATACTACTACTATAGCAAATGGTTCGGCTGACGAAGGCAGGGCCATATACCTGAAGTATACGGGCACATTGGATTCTGCCTGCACCATTACTCTGGCACCGAACACGATAAACAAACTCTGGATTATCGAGAATGCGACAAGTGGTTCTCAAAATATCATTATCAGTCAGGGTTCAGGGGCCAACATTACAATCGGCAATGGCAAGGTTTCGGCAATCTTTACGGATGGTGCCGGGTCTGGTGCGGCTGTTCTGGATGCGTTTGCCGACCTAGAACTGAGCAGCACCCTGACCGTGGCTGGCGCGAGTACGCTTACTGGTGCTGTCACGATGAGCGGCGATGCCAGTGTAGGCGATGATCTAACTCTCGTGTCAGATGCGGCAGTTCTAAACTTTGGCGCGGATAGCGATGTAAATCTTACCCATGTGGCTGATACTGGGTTGCTCCTTAATTCCACAATGCAGCTTCAGTTCAATGACTCGTCACAGTTTATCAATGCGCCCAGTAACGCAATTCTCGACATTAACGCTACCGACGAAATCGAGTTGAATGCTACTGCCGTTGACTTGAACGGCACTTTGGATGTGTCAGGGACAAGCACTTTGACTGGCAATGTCACGATGTCTGCCGATGCTACGGTAGGTGATGATCTAACATTGTTGTCGGATGCCGGAGTTTTGGGCTTTGGTGCAGATACGGATGTTACTCTTACCCATGTAGCCGATACCGGATTGCTGCTGAATTCCACAATGCAGCTTCAATTCAACGACTCATCCCAGTACATCAACGCTCCTAGTGCAACCGTCCTTGATATCAATGCTACCGACGAAATTGAATTAAACGCTACTGCTGTTGATCTGAACGGTACGCTGGATGTATCTGGAACAAGCACGATGGCGGGCGACCTGAATGTCGATTCGGGAATCCTATTTGTCGATGTATCGAATGATGTTGTTGGCATAAATACCACCAGCCCGCTCGACAGCCAATATCTGCACGTTATAGCAAATAGCGGAGAGGGTGCGTTGAGTCCCGCATCCCAATCAGTTGCTACGTTTCAGCGTAATTCGGGTTCCGGGGTTTCAGCCTATATTTCGGTTGGTTCGGGTTCTGCCGAAGAAGCCGGTATTCTGCTTGGTGACAAGGACGGACTGGAGGTCGCTGGGGTCAAGTACAATAATAGCGACTCGTCAATGGCATTTCGGGTCAGTAATTCCAACAGGATGGTTATAGATTCGAGCGGTAGGGTAGGAATTGGAACGACAGCCCCTTCCGGCTATGAGGCGGGTGCAGACGATCTAGTTCTCTATACGTCTGGTGCTACGGGAATGACCATCGCCTCCGGTACTTCAAGCAATGGAGTGATCCATTTCGCTGATGGAACAACCGGCGATGATGAATATCGTGGCATCATCAAGTATCGGCATTCTGCTAACGACATGATCTTCAGTGCCGACGCTACGGTGTCGCTTACGCTGACAAGTTCTGGGGCCACGGTAGCAGGGGCACTCTCCAAGGGGTCCGGCTCCTTTAAGATCGACCACCCGCTCCCATTGATGAACGACACGCACCATCTGGTCCATAGTTTCATTGAGGGACCAAGGGCGGATTTGATATATCGGGGAACTGCCACGCTTTCGTCCGGTTGGGTTCAGGTAGATTTGGACGAGGAAGCAGGAATGACCGATGGAACGTGGGAGCTACTGTGTAGAGATCCGCAGGCATGGATTCAAAATGATACGGGCTGGGACGGTGTAAGAGGTTCTGTCGAGGGTGGAACGCTCACGATTGAATGTCAGGACACCGATTCGAGCGACACGGTTTCGTGGATGGTCGTGGCAGAACGTCAGGATCAGCACATTATGGAAACGCCATGGACCGACGATGATGGTCGTCCGATCCTTGAGCCAGAAAAGCCCGACGATGACGATGAATAGATGTACTTCGTACAACGAGCGTGGCGTGACAGGTAAATAGTTATGGACCTTAGTATGACAAATATAATATCTGTTCTCGCTGCTCCACTTGCCGCAGGTGCGGCCTATGGTGGGGTGAGGGCGGGACTGAATGGGGCCAGACAGTCCCTAATGCAAATCGAACGTATTGTTAACCGTCTAGATGAGAAGGTGGATAAACATGGGGAACGCCTCGCGTCAGTCGAAACAGAAACAGCAAACCTCAAAGAGCGCATCGCCAGCGTTAGTAAGGGAACAGGATAACGCTCCGGCAACACCCGAGCCTGTGAGGATAGATTTTTCTGCCCCACAAGCAGAGTTGATCAAACAACTCCTTGTCGCAGTGCAAGAATCTCAATCACAACTCCAACTTGCGTTAATGGCTGCTGGGATCGATGGCAGAGATGTTCTGGGTGGGGATCTTGATGATCCGGTGCCGCATCTGATAGTTGGCAATGCTGGCGGTATCAGCGAGGGTTAGCGTTCATGCCGTTTACGAAGATATCTCCCAAGCCGGGCCTTTTCACGGACGGTACTAGGTATTCCGCAGAGGGTACTTGGTACGATTCCGATAAGGTGCGATTCCGTAAGGGGTTCGCCGAGAAGATCGGCGGGTGGGTCAGGTACGTCACTTCGAGCTTTCTGGGAGCCTCCAGAAAACTTCATGACTGGGTCACTGACGACGGTAGCGCGTATATCGGCGTAGGGACCAACCTGAAGTTGTACCTCAATTATGGTGCTAGTTATTACGATATAACTCCTGTCCGGGCCACCGATACACTTGGCACTGACCCAATAGCTACGGTCAGCGGAACGTCGGTCATCACAATCACGAGTCCTTCTGCACACAATGCGGTACAGGGGGACTATGTTACACTGGCAGGTGCGGATGCTTCGGGTGGAATAGGGACGGGCGATATTAACAAAGAGCATCGTATTGTTGCCCTTGGAGACCCGAGCGACGCGAACCCGACGACGAAGTACCGGGTTATCTGCGATGCCAAGGCAACCTCTACGGACACGGCGGCTGGCGGATCAAGCGTAACAGCCGCATATCAAATCAATACGGGCCTAAATACCTATGTTGCGGGTTCTGGTTGGGGTGCTTCTGGCTGGGGTAGTGGCGGGTTCGGGTCAGTGGAGGGGATAGGTCAATCTAACCAACTGCGTATCTGGTCGATAGAAAACTTCGGCGATGACATGATCGCCAATCCGAGACAGGGCGACATCTACTACTGGGACGAAAGCAATGGCACCGGAAATGCTGCGGTAGCCCTGAGCGATATTACGCGCAGAACGATAACGCTTGGTACTGACCCTATTACGACTACCAGCGGGTCTACCGTTATTACGGTAAAAGATGTGAGTGGTCACGGCGCAGGTGTAGGCGATACGGTAACGATTTCCGGCGTCGATGCTACAGTGGATGGGATTACCGCAAGCAGACTTAATGTGGAAATGACAATTGCGTCTACCCCCACCAAGACCACTTGGACAGCAGACATTGGTGGGTCAAATCCAACATCTGGAGGAGTATCTGGAGGTGGATCTAGTGTGTCCGCTGTTTATAAGGCTGGCGTTTATTACACTCCCGTTGCTGCCACGCAAGTCATGATATCGGATGTAGGTCGGCATGTTGTTGCTCTTGGCTGTAACCCCATTGGTTCGAGTACGATCAATCCGCTCTTTGTTCGCTGGTCTACTTCAGAGAATGCGGCACAGTGGCAGCCGCTATCAACGAACAGTGCAGGTGGTCAAGAGCTGTCGTCCTGCTCAGAGATCATTGGCGGCATACGGGTTCGTAAGGAAATCCTGATCTGGACCGATTGCGGTATTGTCAGCATGAGTTATGTCGGCAGTCCCTACTACTTCTCGTTTAATGAGGTAGCCAAGGGGATGTCCATGATATCTCCGAATGCTGCGGTGAATGCGAACGGAACCGTATTCTTTATGGACCGTGGAGCCTTCTATACTTACACGGGAACAGCACAGCGACTTCCGTGCCCTGTCCTTAGTACGGTGTTCGACGACTTCGATCTCAGTCAATCTTTCAAGGTTGTATGCGGGTCCAATACAGATTTCTCCGAAGTTATATGGATGTATCCGTCCGAGTCTGGTAATGGCGAGAATGACAGGTACGTCATCTTCAATTATGACGAACAGGTCTGGTATGTAGGGACATTGGTTCGGGGTGCATGGAGTCATGCGGCCACCAAGACATATCCCCTCGCTTCTTCTATACGAACCGTTGCGTTGGGCGCGGACCCAATAACTACAAGCAACACTACGGGCACCGTAACGATAACCCAGACGAGCCATGGCCTGTCTGCCGATGATGAGATCATACTAAATAATGTGTCCGCTGTTGGCGGCTTTACTGCGCTCCTTCTGAATGATCAGCATACGGTTGCTTCGATTACCGACGCAGATACCTACACAATTACATTGGGCGACGTTGCTACATCTACGGCTTCGGGCGGAGGGTCCCTTGGGACGGCGATCTGCCCCAATGTTCTTTATAGCCATGAGAACGGGCACGACGATGACGGTTCGGCCATGACCGCGTATATCGAGACGGGCGATATGGACCTCGGCGAAGGGGACCAGTTCTGGTTCCTGAACCGGATGATACCTGACATTCAGTTCAGGGATGCGGATTCAGGTAACGAAGTCACGGTGAGCTTGAATGGTCATGACTATCCGGGCGCATCGCAGTCCGAGATTGCGAGTGCCACGGTAACGTCCAGTACGGACCAATCGTTCATCCGTGGACGGGCAAGACAGGTAGCAATGAAGGTGCAAAGTACGGGTTCAGGCTATGGATGGCGCGTAGGATATGTACGAATTGACGGAAGAACGGATGGTAGACGATGACACTTAAAACTTACCGACCACTCAACTCTGCGCCATTGGAGTATGAAGAGAGGGACGAAAGTATTTCACGCAGAACGATTGAACAAAATTTCCAAGATGTTAGTAGTGATATATATTCTGTGAAGACGCAAGACGATAAAGATGCTTCACTAGCATTACGCAAATATCAATTTTTGTTGCTTGGTGCTAGTAATGGCTGATAACTTAAAAGTATTGGGGCAATTAGCACCGAGTGCTACAACGGATACGGATCTGTATACCGTACCTGAAGACACTCAGACTACGGTCAGTTCAATTGCCGCAGTCAATCGCTCAGGCGGGGCACTAACCTTTAGGGTGGCCGTCCGTCCGAAGGGCGCATCCGTAGAGAATAAGCATTACATCTATTACGGTAAGTCTGTCGCTGCCAACGATACGGTATTTATTATTGTTGGCATAACTCTGAGTGATGATGACGTGATCAGTGTATACGCAAGTTCGGGTGATATGAGTTTCAGCATATTTGGCGTGGAGACGAGCTAGATATGACTTCGATAGCGTATGATTACGGTTTTGGCAAGCGGCGTCCTTCTCCTTCTTCACTATCCGCCGGTATTTTCGGTGCCGGACTTGGCGGACTTGGCGGACTTAGGGAACAGATGGAGCGGTTACGACAGCAGCAGATCGCCTCGGACGCAGGAGCGAAGTTCCCCGGTTTCGATCCGGCCCACGCCGGGCCTGCGATAGACGTGATGTCTCCCTCTGACAACTATGGAATTCCCATAGCTGCACCCACAGGCATAGGCAACATCGGGCGCACTTTTGACATAGGTATGGTAAGACCAATAGGCCATGAGCCTCGTCGTCGTCACCCGCGTCGCCCTCACATTCAGCGTCCATACCCTGAACCTATGGGTGGAGGAGGCGGTCAAGCACCAACCCTGACACCACAAGAATGGAAGATGACAATCACGCCAGCAGGGGGCGGGGGAAGAGGTGGTGGTGGTGGTGGCGGTATTTGGGGTGGTGGTAGAGGCGGCGGCCCTCAATTGGGTGTATTTGGTGGCGGACTTGGTGGTAGGCATTCATTGCCGATGCAGAGAAATGCTGGCGGTATAATAGGCTTGGCTGGGGGTGGACACATGCCTCCTTACGGGCTCGCTGATGGTGGTGAGGTCCCAATGGTGTACGCCAATGGCGGTTATGTTCCCGCATTCATCTTTGGTGGCTTATGGAGAGGTATCAAAAAAGGCTTCAAGAAACTTATTCCCGCCGCTGTATCATTTATTCCCGGTATAGGACCGCTAGCGTCTGCTGGTATAAGCGCACTCGGAACTAAGGTCGCAGGTGGTAGTTGGACTGATGCCCTATCAGCGGGTGCGACGGGCTATACGTTCGATAAGGCTTTAAATGCAGCAAAGGACGCTTGGAAGGAAGGTGGAATAAAAGGTCTAAGTTTTGGCGACAAGCTTGAAAATGCCCTCAAGGCTGGAGGCGGTTCAGTAAGCAAGGGACAGTTGGCAGCAATATTAAGTGCTGAGAAAGCTAGCCTAGAAGAACAGAGGGAGAGTGAAGGTCTTGATGTTGGAGCAGGCGGAGGAGGGGGAACTCGTGTGATGGGTGGCCCCAGTGCCATGCCACAAGCGGGGCAGGTAGGAACCATACATGGCCCGGTAACTACAAATACTTGGCAAAGGTTTGGGTTAGGGTCACAAGCAACACAGCCTCAACCTGCGGTTGGCCGCTTTGGCGGTGGAATGGTTCCAGAATATGACAGCCTGTACGCCAGACGACGTTTCGGTGGAATGGTTCCGGGTTATCAGGTTGGTGGCAGATTCCCACCGTTTAGGATGGGACCAGCACAGGCAATGCCAGTTCCTGCTGCTCCACCACGGCTGCCTATGGCTCCACCTGTAGCTCCGCCTATGGGACCGCCACCTAGCATGGGACCACCTATGCTTCCACCACCACCTGTTCAGCCTCCGGGAATGGCAGCTACTATGCCATATGCTCCTCCAGCTATGTTCCCGCAACCGGCTCCTGTCGCTGCGCCACCGATGGAATTGCCACCGATAATACCAGAAGCAATTCCTCCTGTCGGCGATTTTTCGGCAATAGATGAGCAGGCCAAAAAGTTGGCAAAACAGGCAAAAACTAGGGTTGAGGATGCAAGGAAAGCTGTTACTAAAGAGAAGGGATCAGAAGAAAAAGAGATAGCCGAGATAGAAGCTCTTCAGGCAGAACAACAAGCCGATGAGGCTGATCAAGTTGTTGAGCAACAAAAATTAATGCAAGAAGTCGCGGAAGCTGCGCCGGAAACAGTAGCGGCTGCGCCGCCACCAGTGCCACAAGCACCAGTGGCTCCGCCCCCGCCTGCTGCTCCAGTAGTAGCTCCTCCGGCTCCAATGCCTCCGGCTCCGCCAGTTGCGGCTCCTCCGGCTCCAATGCCAGTTGCTCCACCAGTTGCTCCACCGCCTGCGGCACCTCCCATTGAGCCTCCACCTCCGGCCCCTGTATTGCCTCCAGTAGAAGCGGCACCACCGGGACCGGGATTAGAGGAAATGGCTGATGTTATACCAGACACAATGGCCGCAGTACCTCCGCAAATGCCACCTATGGACCTTCCGCCAGCGGGTGGTGCCCCTCCAGTGCCGCCTCCGGCTATACCTCCACCGCCCATGGCAGCGCCACCAATGGCTGGTCCACCTGCTCCACCGATGGCACCGCCAATGCCACCTCCGGGTGTGGAGCCTCCGATGGGACCTCCATCGGCACCTACCGTTAGCGGATTTCCGGGCTTAACGCGAGATATGCTGGCGAGCATACCCTCCTCGATTCCAAGCCCCCTTGAACGTGAACGTCGTAGGGCGGCGATGGCAGGCGAAACACCTCCGGGTGGTGGCCCTCAAGTGACGCCCATGGCTGGTCCGCCACCAATGGGACCACCACCTCCGGGTATGGATATAGATGATATTTCCGATGTTGTTCCAGAAACGGCAGCAGCAGCACCTCTACCACCTCCACCACCGCCCATGATGGGAATTGACCCAATGAGCATGGGACTGGGGCTGGACATGACTGATGAGGACTTTGACAGGGGCGGACCCGGAGAAACAGGAGATCCCGACTTAGCTAGTACACGAATACCGAGGGGCACACAAAGAGGAGGAGGCCGTAGAGGAGGGGGGCGTAGAGGAGGAGGAAGAGGCGGACGTAGGCCAACGACTCCGACCCAACCGGCAACAACTCAGCCGCCTGCTGCCCCTGCACCGCCGCCGCCTCCACCACCGAGTCTTGGGTTGTTCGACGAGAGAAGGCAGCCAGCACAGACTCAGGGGCCGACAATATTCGGGCCGGGATTTGATCCCGCCAATATGCCCGTAACAGCGGCTGACTTCAGGAGGTCTGGCGTTCCGGGATCTGGTGCTACTGCGGATATGTTACAGCGAATGAACCAGAGACCTCGCGTTGAAAGTTATGCGCCACCCATCAGGAGGGCAGAAGGTGGTGCTATAGACGCTGGATTAATGGGTCAGGTCGAGGCAGCAGTCAGAAAGGCGTTGATGTCTCCAAACGATCCGGGCAGTGCTGAAATTATTCAGGGATATATAGAAGCCTTTGGCGAAGAAGAGTTATTGAAACTAGCAGAGGGATTGGCACCACCTACTCAGCAGGCAATGCCGCCTATGCAGGTACCCCAGCAGTTAGGAAGGCCGGAAATGCCCATGCAAGAAGGCGGACTACTGACAGGTGAGGGCGACGGCATGGCAGATGACGTTCTTGTTACAGCCGATACTGGTACCCCTGAAGCGCAGCCAGTAGCTCTCAGCAAGGGCGAATTTATCGTGGCTGCCGACGTGGTCAGTGGGCTAGGTAATGGAAATACGGATGAGGGTGCCGCAATACTAGAACAAATGCAGGACGAGGTAAGGATGGGACGGACGGGCTCACCACAACAGCCTCCTCCTCTCGACTTACAGGAAGTTTTGCCGGAACCATATGGTGAAGAATATGCGTAAGAAACATCGTTATCGGGGTGGGGGAAAAGTAGGGGTAGGTACAGAAATACTGAAGTCCGTTGTTTCCCAAGAAACTCCTATAAATAGAAATTTAATCAAGGGCAAGGTTAAGAGGGAGCTTAGAAGAAATGGAGACCAAAGACATTCTCTGGATTGGGCAGAATCAGTCGAGAGAGACTACTACGGAGGGGACTCTCCCTTGAGAGAGATGGGAATAGGTCAACAGCCATTTAACCTGACAAGACTATTATTAAACCGTGATACGCTTAGCCCACTCTCGCCAGAGGATCAGCAGAGGCAGAGAGACATTGATCGACGTATTGGGGGCCGCATAAAAACAGCGTTGGAACGCATGGCTAGGGAAGGGCCGAGTGCAGGAATAACGGCTCTGGTTGGCAAACCTACTCTGGATAGGATAGGGGTAGCCGTGGAGGATAGATTGCGGCCAGCCGCCCGCCGTGGCTGGGATAAAGGAGGGGAAGTGTTTGGGGCTCTTGAAGACAAACTTATAAGAGGGGTGAGAGGTTTACTCGGTCCGAGAGACAGGCAATCCTCGGTTTATGAATCCATAGCAATGGGTCGTGCTGCGGGTGGCAAGATTCCGGGCTATCAGTTCGGAGGTCAGTGGGGTGGTAGTAAGGGAATGCAACCGGGTGGTGGCGGAGGTCAGTGGGGTGGCGGAATGCAGCAGCCCATGGGAGCCCCTCCGGGCGGCTTTGGAAAACAGCCACTTATGGGTGGTCCTGCCGCACCGGGTGGTGGTGGATGGGGTGGAGGAATGCAGCAGCCTAGCGGGATGATGATGGCGCAACCGGGTGGTCCGGGTGGTGGCCCTCAGTCGGGTAGACCACCGGCCCCGCAATGGGGTGGTGGTAGATTCGATCCATGGACTCCCGCTACTGCTGCTGGTACGGGATCACGATCCGATCCATTCTTGAATGATCCGGCGGGACTTGCTCAGTATCAACAGCAGCAAGGCGGCGTGCCGGGCGGTCCAGATACTGGACCACCGGGTAGTCCGGGTGGTGGAGGGCAACCTTCTCCGGGTCAACCGCAAACTGCGGCTCCTCCACGGTATCAGTCTCAAGCGGTATCACCAAACTACGCAAGGCCCGCCGCATATTCTGGATATGGCGGCCCAAGCGACTTCTTTTCTACCCAATCATTTGTTTCACCGGAGGTGGCAGGAGACTGGGCGGCTATTAAATCAGGCATTATGGAAGCTGGCACAAGGCCGTATGAAGCGTATCAGGGTCCATTTATTGCAGCACCCACCGAATTAGAGGCGGCTGCTCAGGCTGGTTATGGTGCATTTGGAAAGGGTGCAGGTCCACAAGCAACACTTCAAGCTGAACAGACAATGCGTGATGCAGCACGAGGAGTTGGCAGTCTTGCACCAGAACAGGCCGCGATGGCAAGAAAGTTTGGTGCTTACGCACCATTGGCACAGGAACAGGCGCAGGCTGCTGCTGCTGGCATGACTGAAGCTGGCGCAGAAGCTGCAGCAAGAGCCAGAAGTATAGGCGAACAGGCCGCTACTCCAGAAATGCAGAGAGCAGCAGGTGCCTTGGACCCATACGTTTCACAATACACTGAAGGCGTACTCGATCCTCAGATACAGGCAATACGAGACGAGGCGGCGCGTCAAAGGGCGGAGGTAGCTTCCCAGACCGCAATGGGCGGGACGGGAGGATATCGTCGAGCTATAGAAGAGGGGATGATAGGCCAGCAAACAACCCAGCAGATAGCCGACGTTACCGGAAAGGCTTACGCAGATGCACAGCGTGAAGCCAGAGCAGCGTTTGAATCGGACAGGGCAGCACAATTTGCTGGCACTGGACAACAGTTGACGGCAGAGCAACAGGCAGCATCACAGCAAGCAGCCCAGCAAGCGGCAGCGGCTGGTATGCAGCAACAGGGCTTTGGCACTATGTCTGACCTATGGAGAGGCCAACAGGGAGCCCTTGGCGGTGAAGCAGGGCTATATGGACAGTTGGCTGGTATAGGTGGTCAACAGGCAACACTGGGCGGCCAGCAACAGGCACAGCAGCTAGAAAGACTGCGGACAATGGGTGCGGCTGGCGAGAAGGAAGCCAGACGTATACAGGCTGGATACGATACTGCGAGAGAAGAATGGCAAAAGGCCAAGGACGATCCTGAGAAACGTCTCGATTGGATGAGAAGACAGATGAGCGGCCTGCCTTACCAGAATATCACGCATCAGGCAAGATATAATCCGATGCTTTCTTCTGGAGAAAGGGCACTCGGTGCCGGTATTGCAGGAGCAGGAATGTGGGCGGCACAGAATCAGCCCGTAGAAACAACGGGGGGAAGACATGGTTTCTCTTTAGCGGGTTTGGGCAGAGACCTATTCCCCAGTGGTCCACCCGGACAGCAGCCGGAGACAACTAGCCCACGAACAGGGGCAGTATTCCCTCAGGGGCACCCACAGGCTGGACAACCTGACCCTCATGGATATGGCGCGTATTATCGATATCAACAGCAGCAGGAAGCAGCAGCAGCAGCAGCAGAAGCGGCAGCCCAGCGCGAAGCAAAGTTTTTCGGAGGATAACGCAGCGTCCGGGGAAAGTGACCACATAAGTGATTGATAGATGAATATAATTCAGCAACAACGATACCTAGAAAATCTTTCTGATCCCGAGCTTACGGCTCTTGGCACTCAGGGTGGTAACGAAGAGATTGATTCCTATCCGATCACCCTAGAGATGAGTCGTAGGTCAAAGGTTCGTGCAGATGACGAAGCAAGGCGTGCCCAGCACGAGGCAGCGAACCCGCCCACGGTAGACGATAAGGTAAAACAGGAGTTTGCTGGTATCACTGGCGCAGATCCATCAATGGGCGCAGGGATGCCTCCCGACCAGATGGAGATGGCCGATCTTCAGCGGGGCATAGCCACGCAAGAGATGGGTCCACAGTCTCCCATGGGTCCACAGCCCCCAATGATGGCGGCATCTGGCGGCCTGATACCGGGCTATTATCATGGCGGCTCTCATCCAACCGAAGAAGAAATTGAAGAAGCAGGGAGAGGTTTCGGAGGGGATTCGGGTCTGACGGCGGTGGAGAGGCTTTATGCGGCGGTTCCGGGGGCTAGGGAAGAAGCGGAATCACTTCTGCGTGGTGAATCGGAAGCTCATCGAGAATGGATAAGGGGACGAGGGGACTTGGACCCTGTCGAGCTAGGAGACTATAGGGGTCGTCAGGAACCCGTGCCTCGACGAACCGGCCCACATGACGTTGGACCTGAACAAGCTAGGAGGCGTAATAGAGAAGCACTGGCAGCACAAAACCGTCAGATACGGTTTGCCGAGAGGATCAGGGACGCCGAGAGCGATGAAGAGGTTTCGTGGCTGGTGCAACGAAGGGATGCGGGCGCAGATCCAGACGAGGTTCCTCAATTCGATCCGGTCGCACATGCCCTACAAGCAGGCTTCGATGTTCCGACGGAAGAGGAACGAGCAGCACAGCAAGCGGAAGAGGGCCGTGCTTCGCTTGTGGAGAGGCTTAGTGGATTTGAACTTCTCCCTGCAACAACAGGCTCAGGGGTTAGAAGAGCTAGTTGGTCCGGGGTTCCTAGCGGCAATATAGAAGAGGGACGGGAGCTAATTCAGGGTACCAGAGACCTGCTGACCACAAGAACCGCAGAAGACATAGCTGCGGAAAAACACAGAGAGGCATCCGCATTGGCTACAAGGTTGGGCCACGAAGAACTGTACGGTACTCGCATGGAAAGACTAGCAGAGCTTGATGAGCAAATGTTGACGGGCGAAGAGATAGATAGCCTGAGAACAGCCAGACTCTTTGGAGACCTGTCTTCATTGGTGCTGGACACTAGCAGAGATCCTGACAAATACAAGAATGTCATAACTGGCATAACCACTCGTGACAAGACAATTCGTGAGGATATTGCAACGCAGACTAAGGAAATCGCCGACCTGTTAGATAAGGGCATGATAGACTACAACACCGCGCAAGAGGCATATCGTAATGTTGAGACGAAACGCCTACAGGATATTGCGAACTTGCCACGAACAGAGGCAATAAATCTCATGAAGTCGGAAATTGACTTGCTTAAAGAAAGGCATCGTGGCGCGGTCGATCTGGAATCGGCCCGAATAGATTATGAGGCCGCACTTGGGGCGGCAGAAATCCAAGCGGAGAATTATCGGCATGATCCGGCGATGCAAGAAGTGATTGAAAACCTCGTTAATGACGCAAGGTTATATGCTCCCGGTGACAGGTTCGCTAAGGAGGGATCGCCGGAGAGAACAGCGTATGATAACTACCAAACGAGGCTGCGTAAAATAATGGAGAGGTACTATATGGGTCCAAGCGGAATAATACCTACTGCAGTAGAAGGGCGATTTGGCTTGCCCATAGCGACAGCAAAATGGACCGAAGGAAGGGGTGG
>Ga0114902_1000264_pt1 | contig 33107 bp, 31 predicted proteins | sample MalvireepMed_s12_FD_87291 | JGI IMG/M metagenome (GOLD analysis project Ga0114902, IMG submission 87291) | Marine viral communities from the Global Malaspina Expedition - Malaspina viral metaG DeepMed_s12 | ecosystem: Environmental > Aquatic > Marine > Oceanic | place: Mediterranean Sea... | reverse complement strand
TTTAAAAAATCGTTGAATCATGTACATCACCATTACCGCACAAAGTCTTAGTGGGAATTTTGGACAAAGTGCAGCCGCTTTTGTGGATTATCTCGAAAAAGAGAATGAAGGGAAACCCATGCCTGAACTAGAACAGTTTTTTGATCAACATCATAACGAGATATCCGCAGAAGAGGTTATCAAAGAAATTGATAGCAATACAGCTAAACTTAAAAAAACAGAGCCCAAATTTTATTCCATTACATTGAATCCAAGTCAGCGGGAACTTAAAGCTATTGGGGATGCTCCTGAAGCTTTAAAACAGTACACTAGAGAAGCTATGAAAACCTATGCTAAAGCCTTCAATCGGGAAATTGACGGGAAGCCAATAAGTATTGATGATATTAAATATTATGCTAAAGTGGAACGACAACGTACCTTTAAAGAAACCGATAAACAGATTCGGGAAAATCAACCCTATGCCTCTCAAATATTAGAGTTGAAACAGGATATTCGACGGATTGAGCGAGGAGAAGTGCGAGGAAATATTAAAAAGCTTCAAAGACAGATCAATCATCTAGAACAGAAAGTACCACATCAATTGAATGGAAAACGAATTGTTCCTGGGATGCTCAAACCAGGTCCTCAAAGTCACATTCATATTATTGTTAGCCGTAAAGATACATCAAACTGCTATAGCCTTTCTCCAGGCAGTAAATACAAAGCTTCTGAAGTGGAAATGAACGGCAAGATGGTGAAGCGAGGTTTTGATCGGGATGCATTCTATAAGAATGCTGAAAAGACCTTTGATACTTTATTTAATTACAACAGAAATTATGTGGAGCGTTATAAAGCAAGAAAAACCTTTTTAAAAGACCCGAAGCTATACTTTTCCACTATTACAAAACTCCCCACCAACGAAAGGGCTATGGCATTTAAATTGTTACAGAAAACAGGAGTGAATACTTCGTTACTCCAAATTCCAACAAACAAGCTCCAACTTACCATGAAAGCCATCAATACACTGAAAAAGGGGATTGGTAAAGCGATTGAATCCGGATCTATTGGCATATGAATTGGGAATTTGAACATATCATCATTTATATTGTTTGTCCTAGTTTATTTGTAGGAGCAGTAATATATGGGCTGTTGTCAAGTGAAAATCAAGTCCGAATCAATAAGAAATATAAGGTTCGTTTCAAACTGAAAAACGGTAACTTTAAAATTGATAATATCCGAAGAGGGGCTTCTGTTATCGGTTCAGCAGGGAGTGGAAAAACGGAAAGTGTCGTGTATAATTTTTTGCAGCATTTTAGTCAGCATGGGTTTTGTGGAGTCATCCATGATTATAAAGATTTTGAGCTCACTGAAATCGCCTATCCGCTGTTCAAAAACATGGAAATGCCTTTTTATACCATTGCCTTTGATGACATTCATTTTCGAGTAAATCCCATCGCTCCTCATTATCTGCCAAACGAAGAAAGTGTCAATGAAGTCTCCCGAGTCCTTATGGAGAACTTATTGGAACAGAACCTTTCTGAAAACACTGGAAGTAACAAATTTTTCTCTGATGCCGTGGAAGGGCTGCTCAGTGGCATGATATGGAAAATGAAAACAGCGTACCCTGATTTATGTACCTTACCTCACATCATAGCTTTATTTCAAACTATTAACACCAAACAATTGGTAGCTTTATTACAATCCGATCTGACATCCCGAAGTATGGCAAGTGCCTTTATAAGTGGCATCGAATCAGAAAAACAAACCGCTGGAGTAAAAAGCACCCTAGCTAATGCCTTTAAAAAAATTAGCTCCAAAAAACTGTTTTATGTATTGTCCAAAGATGAAGTACCGTTGGATATTAATAATCCAGAACATCCTGCTGTGATCTCTCTTGTGAATAACCCTAAGTATGATTCAACATATTCGCCTGTTATTGCTATGATTATGCATACGATTATTAAACAAATGAGTCTGCGGAATAAAGCATCCTCTTTTTTGCTCATGGAAGAAGCGCCTACTTTGAAGCTTCCCAATATGCATAGAATTCCAGCTACTTTACGGGCTTATGATATTTGTACCGTCTATGTGATGCAGGATAAAGTTCAAAACGATCTGCTGTATGGGGATAAAGCAAGCAAAGCAATTTTAAGTAATTTATCCTACCAGTTTTTTGGTAAGGTGAATGACCCAGATACGGCTAAATATTATGAACGTTTTTTTGAAATTATTAAAACAACAACCCGAAGCATTAGTAAAAGCAGCGGGATGAGTTTTGAAAGTCGCATCACCAAAGGAGAACGGGAAGTATCTAAACGTAGAGCAGAAATATTCTTTAAATTAAAGCAAGGGGAATTTATCGCCTTTGCAGATGGGAAGGATAAAAAGGTGTGTTTTAAATTACAGCCTATTATAAAAGAAAAGCCTAATCAGGAACAGCAGGTATCAGAAACAGACCTGATTATGCATTTTCAGAAAATCCATAGGGAAGTGCAGGCTATTTTTAAAGGGGCTTAAAACGTAGTGCATTTAGAACCTCAATTTATCAAGTTTATTCTTGTCTGCCTATAATTTAAAATGTATTAGAGAGCTTTTAATTTCGTTCTTTTTTATTGGGTTAACTTGTGTTTGACTTGCGAACAATTCCCACTGAGAAACTGCATGATTTACCTGCTCAATGATCCTTTTGGCATTTTTAATGTTCATAGATTTAGCAACAGATAAAAAGTCAGTTACTGTAATGTTCTTTCTTTTCCCATTGATGCTTAATGCATGTTGGCTTACCCATATACTATCTGGTCGATAGGCATGGCAAATATCATAAGCCGGTGCTAATTGCCAGGGTTCTTCTTTTTTTAATAAGAATGAGAAATTTTTGGTGTGATCATCACAATTTCTTGCCAATACATTGAACACCATTCTTCTATAAAGCTCTTCCGCATCTGAATAAGGAAGTCTTAGCTCTCTCATGGTTTGGAATAGTTGTTCGTAGCTGAAACTATTTACCTCGTTAAAATCGTAATGTTTTAAAGCGCAGAAAGTTTGAATATGGTGTTTGGTATTGTTATCCCTATCAAAGCGCTTGGTCATGAAATGAGCCCTGCCATTTTCTTCTAATAACTCACAAGGCATCATATTAATTCCGGCTTCTTTTGCCATCAGATAATAGGCCATTTCTACTCGGCCGTAACCATGCGAATCACCCAATTGAACATCACTTACGCCATCCAGTTTAATGAGCCAATGCTCAAAGCCCTTGGGTACATTGGTTTGTCCGGAACGTACTTCGTTAGTTTTTTCGTTATAGGCTATTACGGCTTTTGGTCTTGCGCCACCAGCCGACGTGCCAATTGTAATAAGTTGTTTTATGGCTTGCTCTTCATCTTTTTTTATATTGGTGCTGAAAGCTTCACGATTTTGGAGCATTTTTTTAGCGATAGTGACCAAGTTATCAAGCTCTATTTTAGTTGTATTCGCTTTGGATTTTAGTGTTGTTGGTTCAAACTCTAGTGCGCCCATTCCTCTGATTCCTATAAAACATAATTGTTCAACAGGGTTCATGCTGTTTTCTGGACGACCTTGCTGTGCCAAGAAAACATTGATTAATTGATTACCATATTTGTCGGGGAGTACATCAGCTAATAACCCTGGCAGACCTTTAAATGTGTTAAAGGCGCTATTCTTCGTAGGTCTGTTTTCCGGGAATGAAAAAATTCTTGATCCAGAAGTTGTTGGTATTTTAAGTGGGGACAGTTCCCATTGGTGATGAATAAATTTGCTGTCGTATTCAAAAAACCCTAATTCTTGTTTTTCGTCCCAAGCTACAGCACCTACAGTTTCTCCCCAAATTTTTACAAAGGCTGTTTTTACCATTCTAGTTCGTTTTCGTTTTGTTGTTTGTTTTTATGTCGTATCCTTTGTTTTTCTGCATGTTCTTTCTTTGCCAAAGCGATTGGACTAATGGGTTCAGTTATTGTGAATGCATCCATGATGTGTAATACGTTTAATGCCCTAAGTACCTGAAGCAAAGTGGACACGGTAACGGTCTCGCCGCGTTCTAATAAACTTAAGGTCGACCGGCTAATATTAGCTCTGTTTGCGACATCCTGTTGAGTTAATTGCTGTTTTATGCGGTGGTGTTTAATAAACTGACCTATGGTTTTGCTTAATACATTATCACTACTAGCATACCAATTATTTTCTAATTTATCATTCATTATAATGCTTTTTAGTTTTTAACGCATGAATAATCATTCAAATATAATGAAAAATAATGAAATAATAGATTAGTTATTTATGATGAATCATTCATTAAACTATTTTAAGTTATTTAATGCATCATATATCATTCAATTTTATTGTTTTACATTAATTAATATATTTATTCTTCATCGGAAAATTGAACTATGCAATTAAGGTTTCAGATACTGAACCTCCAAGAAGGGGGACCTATTTGGGCATAAATGTATATATATACATATAGTTTTGATTTTAATTAAAAAATGATATAAATCCAATCCAAAAAGCAACAGATAACTGAAAACTGCGACTGCACATTGAAAACATGAGACCATTAAGTCAAAACCGTCTTTAGAATATGGAGGTGAGTGACATGCGTTTGAAGAAGGCGTAAAGCTTCAGTTGTTTCAAGTCCATTGGGAGGAGTTTTGTGGGGTGAGCCTTCAAGTGTATATTTTAATTTATCAACTTAATTGCTCCAGTATTTATATCAAAGCCATCTATTATAACCACTTCTTTAATTTTAACAAATTTTTTTCTCAATTCCAGTAAATTTCTAATAATGTTATATTTAAAATCTTTATCATTTTGTATTTTTGAGTAAGACATAAATTGGTTTAATATATTTATTGAAATAAAAATTGGTAATATTTCAATATTATATCTATCACTTATATTTTTAAATGCCTTTGTCAAATTTCTTCCATCATCATAAAAAATACAAATTTTTAAAATCAACGGAAAGTGTTGTGTTTTAGATACAACATATTCATTATCAATTTCACTAGGGGTTTTTATTATAATCTCTTCAGCTGTATTTAATTGTTTTATAGCTTTAACGATAGCATCATTAAATTTAGTCTGTTTAGTACTTAATGTGTATTTCGATTCAATAATTAAAATTGCGTTATTGTAGATAATTAAAAAATCTGAAAACTCTTCTTTATTTATTTTTTTTAATGATGAAAATAACTCAAGGTTTGGTTGATAAAATTTAGAAAGAATGGTTCTGGTTGAAAACTCCTGATTATAACCATGCGTGCCATTTTTTAAATATTCATTGTAATCGAAATATGATTTATTATTAATTAGATTTCGTTCCCAAATCTCATTTTTATCAGCATCAATATAAATAACTTTTTTATCGTATAAGAAGTTAAAATTGTCACACAGCGTAATTTTAAATTCTCTATCTTCATTTTCGATCCATTTAGTAAAAATGTTAATGGAGTTATTTTTATTAAATGTTGAATTTACTATTTGATAATTTGCTTCATTTAGGATTATTAACCTAAAGCTTGTCGATTGAATTAAATCAATGATAATTTTTTCAAAATTTTCAAATCTATTATCTAATTCACTAAAACAATTTCCTCTATAATAAAGCGGGTTATCTTTATTATCTATTATATATAAAGTTACTAGCATTTCATTCTTTGTTAGTAATAAAATTATAGGACATCCTCTTACTAACGCGTCGATTGAACCTGTTGTTGTTTTAATAGACAGGACTACTTCGTTATTTGAATCATAACTTAAAATAAACCCTTGAGATAATTGATGAACTTTTTGAAGTGTTTCTTTATTGTAATTGTGGAAGTGCATATTGAATTATTGGTTTTAAATTCAAGACTATTTGATCATAGTGTATAATAAATGGATTATTTATTTTGCTCCCATTCTAGATCTTCTATTTTCCAAGTGTATTTTTTTACTTCATCAGCAACTTCTTTCAAAGCTTTATCATCATCAACCGACATTAATAATTCATCACTTATTTTATAGAGCGTTTTATATGCATAAAAGGCTCGTTTCCTTAATAATTCAAATCGTTCACTAGAAACCGTTTTATCAACTTCTTTAAGATTCTCGTTACTCCAGTCGAAATCATTTTTTTTAAGTTCAAATTCCATTTCTAAGTGGTTTACAGCTTTAAATCCAAGATTAATTGCTACTCGTTTAGAATTCAAATAATTTTCTTCCCCTATCGAAGCTTCTTCTATAGTTATTCTCTGAACCTCTCTGTCATCATAAAAAATATAAGGAAGAATAGCTCCTTGCAAAGCTTTTGTTAAATAACCCTTTTTTCTATAATTAGGCATCATGTACCAATGTAAATCTCGATACATATCCAGTACAGCTCCGATATATTTATTGGATTCATTTTTTATAAAGTAAAATTGATATGAATGAAAATTACCGACAATAGCATCTGTCGCCTTGGGTTGTTCTGGCCATACCTTAGCAACATACACATTCGGACTGATTTTTCGCGTAAAAATAGATTCGTTCGCCTTTCCAGCATTTAACCGATTGATATATTTTCGAATTTCTTTTTCTGTCATTTTTATATAGTCTATTGAAATTCGTTATCAATTTCTTCTATCATTTTAAACAAATCCTCAGAATTATTTTTTAGTGCCTGTATAAATATCCGTAGTTCATTTTCATCTTCAATTTTATCTCGGATTAAAGCCATATCAAGTCTATTAATAATGTATTCTAATTGGTTTAAAGTGTCTTCCATTCCTGGTAAGGCATTTATTTTAATATACCTTTTCTCTACTTCTGTTTTTATTTCGCATATTGTTTCCTTTATAGTCTTAAAATTAGCTTCAACTAAAGGACAGTTTTTGTGAGAGTGTTCAAATAGTTTTGAAATGTGATAATGGTATGTGTCTGGTATAACACTTTTAATTTCAGCTCCTTTAAATTTAGACTTATGATTTTTAAATTCCTCTTTTAGTTTATTCATAGTTTCTGAAATAATGCTTTTTAATAAATCGGCTTGAGAATTTATACTGTCAATTATATTAATGTCCTCAAATTTTGATTTCTCCCCTGTTTTTGGGAAATAAGAAGCTAATGTAAAACCACCCTTAGATATTGAGGATCTACCAATAAGATGGAAGGAATTATCATTTCCTCTTTTTGTTGGATGTCCGATAGAATCATTGCGGTGTTCTCTAATTTTATAAAGCTCTGGATACTCTGTTTTCCAATTTATTGACTTATTAAATAGTGCTGTTAATAAATTATTTAAAGCATCTTGTTGCAGATTAATAGCTTGTAGGATTCCATAAGTAAAAAGATAGCCACCGTTATATGGACCAAACTCTTCTAAACTTAAATAATAATTCATAGCCTCTTGTGTATCGTCGAATGTGTCCAATGAAGCCCAAATTTTGTTCCACCGTACTTTATCCTGGAAAATCATTTGTCGTTTCCATGGGTGATTTAAAATAGTCCTAATTTCTTTGGTATATTCTGTGGGCATTTTTATTAAGGCTCAAAATGTAAACTAAAGATTGTAAGGTAATAAATAACCTTCAATTTTAGTTACGGAAAACCATAACCCTATAAAACAAAAAAGCCAACTAAGAAAAGTAACATGCACGGAGATATATGTTTTGCGTACTAATTTTCTTTGTAGAAATTTCTGTTTCCTTTTTTGACTGCTTTTAAGTGTCTCCCAAGAATTGATGAAACATCTTTTGAAGCAGCATCGAAATTATAGTCCTCTTTTAACTTTATGACTACTTCCCTTGTGGTTTTTGGAGTTTTAAAAAAGCCATTTTTAATATATGCTTTAATTCTATATGTTAATCTAGATTTTTCTCTCCTTTGAGGAGAAAGCTTGCGTCTAGGCATTATTTTGATATCAAAATCTAATATCTCCTTAGGATGAATATCAATAGCTAAGCAAACTTCCACAAAATAAGAGAAATATGTTTCAGATCCATTCTCTATGTTTGAAATTGTATTGTAAGTGAATCCCGTCATTTCAGCGACATCTTCTATCTCTAACTCCTTAATTTTTCTTTGGTCTCGGATTCTTTTACCAATTATTGACAGTAATTTTTCATTCTTATATCTCATCACATGTCAAATTGACAAATAGATGTAACGATAAAAAATAGTTTCAAATGAAATTTTGTCGTTTTTAATATAATTGCGTATATTTGATATTAGAAATATATTTGCAATTCTTCAAATAGAAAATATTAGAAGCAATTGCTTTGAATCTCGAACGGAAAACTGGTACTTTTTAGCAACGAGATGATAAGTAAGATGCTCACGTCTTATGGCGTGGGCTCACTTATTGTTGCATGGTATACCAGTACCGCCGTTCAATAAGCTGAGTTCCATGCCTTTTTATATTTATAATTTAGGCTTACTCAACTATTCTTAGCATAGGTTTCTTGGTTAATAGAAGCGTTGCTTTAATGCATGGTTTTAAAATATGACAAACCAAGTAAAGAAATGTATCAGGAATAGAGGGTTAAATATTACCAAGGCACAGTATAATGAGGCCTTTACGGTATACCATATCCTTTATCCTAAAAAACCAAAGTGTCCTATTTAGGATACTCATTTGTTACAGGAGTGACGTTATAATTTAGGTTAGGTTATTGCTTGTCGATGTTTATTATTGAAGTAATAGACATCTTAGCTTTACTGTGCCACGGTACTTCATTACATTTTTTCTCCTGTAATTAATCACTACACATATTTCATGGTATCCGGCCATGTGACGAAATCTTTTGAAATTAAATAATAATCCTTACTGAGGTAAGGGGGGTGCTATGTATTTATTTAAAACAATTGCCTATGGAATAATTATTTGAATTAGCTGGGTATATCAGGTGGGTGTAAATCCTGTGTCTTTATAGGTAGCCTGCCTAGGTATACTATCATAGCTAGTATGGATAAACTATATAAACCTAATTGGCTATGATAATAATGAAAAGTTAACAATCAATTAAAAGCCGTTTATATATGTCAAAAAGAAACCCTCCAATCACTTTGACGGGTTACTGGAGGGCAAATTCAATTAAAACGAAGTTTAATTAAACGTATTCAAAATTATGAAAAATACCTTTTTAAACAAGGTAAAAGGACTGCTTATTTACTCCCTTTATGTAACCTTGACGCTCTTGACAATGCATACTTGGGCACTACCTATTTCTAACAATATAAGCCTTACAGTTATACAACAGCAAATTAAAGGTAAAGTTGTTGATAAAAATGGCATTCCTATAGCAGGAGTTAGTATTCAAATTAAAGATTCGAATAAAGGAAGTGTGTCAGACTTTGATGGTAGCTATACCATAGAAGCGGCAATCTCAGATATTTTAGTTTTTTCAGCCTTGGGCTATGAAACACAAGAACACCTTGTTGGCAATCAAACCACCATTAATATGACACTTAAAGAAGATGTAACAGCTTTGGGTGAAGTGGTGGTAAATGCCGGGTACTATACGGTTTCTGAGAAAGAACGAACTGGAAATATCTCTAGTATATCAGCTGTTGATATAGAAAAACAACCTGTCAACAATCCTTTGGGAGCCATGCAGGGCTATATGCCTGGTGTTAATATTGTTCAAACCACCGGAGTGCCTGGCGGTGGCTATGATATTGAAATCCGTGGAAAAAACTTTATAAACGGAAATACTGAACCTTTATTTATTATAGATGGTGTTCCTTATGGAGCTAGTTCCTTAGGTGCAGGAGAACTAGCGGGGGAAATTAATGGTGGAAATATTAGTCCGCTTAATGCCATTGATATGGCGAATATTCAAAGTATTGAAGTGTTAAAAGATGCGGATGCCACCGCAATATACGGTTCCCGTGGGGCTAATGGTGTCGTATTGATTACTACCAAAAAAGGTCAGTCCGGAAAACTAAAAACACAAGTAAATATAAGTAGTTCTCTAGGACATGTTACGCATTTTCTGGACTTAATGAATACAGAACAGTATTTGGAAGTACGTAGAGAGGGTATCATTAATGATGGTTTTGAGAACTATTTAAGTGACCCCTCATTCGATTTTGCATGGCCAGACCTAAAGTCATGGGGTCAAAACAGGTATACCGATTGGCAAAAAGTACTCATAGGCAATACAGCTTACAGAAACTTAGCAACTATTACCCTATCGGGTGGTAGCGAACAAACCCAGTTTAACATGGGTGGAAGTTATCAAAAAGAAACTACTGTTTTTCCTGGCGATTCAAGATATAAAAAAATATCAGGGTATAGTACATTGAGCCATCGTACCTCAGATGATAAGTTTAAAGCAACCGTTTCTATCAATTACATCCTTGAAGACAATAATTTACCACGAGCAGATTTAACGCCTAAAGCTTATAAATTACCTCCAAATGCTCCAGCATTATATACTGATGAAGGTGAAATTAATTGGGAGAATAATTCATGGGATAATCCCATGGCATCATTACTGGAAGAATATAATGCACAAATAGCCACTATTATGACAAATGCCAATATTTCATACAACTTTGGTTCTGGTGTGTCGTTTAAAACTAACTTAGGCTATACAGATTACAAATTAGAATCCGATAGAATATTACCTAACACTTCTAGAAACCCAAGTTTTGGTTTTACTCCTGAGCAAAATTCATCAATTAATACCAATCAATCAAAACGTACCTCTTGGATTGTGGAACCGCAGTTGAGTTGGGATTCTAGTTTTGGTAAAGCAGCATTGAATATTCTTGTAGGAAGTACATTCCAAGAACAAAACACCTCGCAATTAATATTGAGAGCCAGAGGATTTCCAAATAACAGTCTTATCTATAATCTTGCAGCAGCCAATTCTCTTGAAACATTGAGGGACGTGGATAGTGAATATAACTATAATGCACTTTTTAGCCGTATAAATGTGAATTATGATGGTAAGTATATTTTAAATTTAACGGGACGTAGGGATGGATCATCACGCTTTGGTCCAGGAAAAAGATTTGGAAATTTTGGAGCCATTGGTGCTGCTTGGTTATTTTCTGAAGAGTCTTTTTTACAAAGCCTTAGTTTTTTAAGTTTTGGTAAATTGAGAGGTAGCTATGGCAGCACAGGGAGTGACAACATAGGAGACTATAGATATTTAAATACATATAGTGTTACGGGTCAAAATTATGATGATGCAACTATTATTGAGCCTACAGGTGTATTTAATCCCGTATTCGGCTGGGAAACAAATCGCAAATTAGAAGCGGCTTTAGAATTAAGTTTTTTGAAAGATCATATTATTTTGAATACCTCATGGTATAGAAATCGTTCTTCTAATCAACTTGTGGGAATACCACTAGCCGCAACTACTGGTTTCTCGTCCATGACTGGAAATTTTGATGCTACGGTTGAGAATACCGGATGGGAGTTTGATTTTCGCTCAGTGAATTTTAAAAATTCTGATTTTAAATGGACAACCACTTTTAATCTTTCACTTCCTAAAAACAAACTCATTGCTTTTCCAGGCCTTGAATCATCCACGTTTTCTAACCGATATATCATTAGGAAGCCATTGACTATGGTACGTTTATACCATTCTTTAGGGGTTGACCCAGAGACGGGTCTTTATGAATTTGAAGATTATAATGAGGATGGTGAAATTCGCCCTTTAGACGATAAACAATGGATAGAAGACCTTGCCCCTAAATTCTTTGGGGGATTAGGGAATACATTAACATACAAAAACTTCACACTTGATTTTTTCTTTCAGTTTAAAAAACAAAAAGCGTATAACCAATACAGAGGAGCAAATTCTGCCCCAGGTTTTATGGAAAACAAACCGTCTTCTTTATTTGATAGGTGGCAAAACGTTGGTGACATCGCGCCAATAATGAAATCTACTGCATCCTTAATCTCAGTAGGCCCTACAAGAGGTTATTTCAGCGAAAGCAATGCTGTAATATCTGATGCATCCTACGTTCGTTTAAGGAATGTTACGCTTACCTATAAAGTTCCCAATACATTAACCAGAGGTTTAAACGCTAATGTATATATACAAGGACAGAATCTTTTGACCATAACAAATTATGATGGGCCAGATCCTGAGCAGGACTCTCAGCTTACACTACCACCATTACGCCAGATAACCCTTGGAGCACAATTAACTTTTTAATCTAAATATTGAAATCATGTTACATTCTACATATAAGCATAAAAAGAACTGGAACGAAATCCTAATTTTCATATTGGAATATAGATTTCAAAAATGGTTATTAGTCTTAATGACAACCATCACTCATTATGGATGTGAATCATTTGTCGATTTAGACCCTCCAAAAAACTTACTCGCTTCTGAAACAGTATTTGAAGATGTAGCTACTGTAAAATCTGCCATGGCAAACATCTATTTTAATATGCGTGATAACAGCCTACTTTCAGGAAGTTCAGGATTAAGTATCCATTTAAGTACCTATTCGGATGAATTAGATTATTATTTAACAAACGAGAATTATTTGCAGTTTTATCATCATACTATTACGGCTACCAATTCATATTCAAGTGCATGGTGGAGTGATACCTATAATCTAATTTATGCGGCCAATGATGTGATTGAAGGATTAGCAAATTCAACTGTATTAAATAGTAATGACCGTAATCACTATATGGCACAAGCCTTATTTGTTCGAGCCTATTTGCATAGTCTTTTATTACAGCTTTATGGACCTATACCATACATAAATACAACAGATTATATCGTTAATAATACGGTTAGTCGTGATACAGAGGAAGAAGTATATCAGTTCATTATTTCAGATTTAAATCAAGCGATCCAGCTTTTTGATGATAATCAGGTACATGAAGAACGTGTAGTTCCAAGTAAGATAGTTGCGAAAGCACTATTGGCACGAATTTACCTCTTTACTCAACAATGGGCACTTGCAGAAACCATGGCAAGTGAAGTTATAAGTGCTGGTGAATATCTATTAGAACCCGATATCACTACTGTTTTTTTAAAAGAATCTCGTGAAACCTTATGGCAATTCAAACCTAATGGAGTAAGCCACGAAAACACCTATGAAGCAAATCAATTTATTATTCAAATGATACCAGGTCAGACCTTCTCTTTCAGTGATTCCTTTTTGGAGTCTTTTGAATCTGGAGACTTGAGAAGAACGCATTGGGTTGGCACTTTTACTAGTGATGAAGGGGTGACCTTATTTTATCCTTTTAAGTACAAAGAAACATTTAATTCTACTGATGCTTCTTTAGAATACTCAGTTGTATTTCGATTAGCCGAGCAATATCTAATACGTGCTGAAGCCCGAACACATTTGGGAACTATTGCTGGAGCTCAATCTGATTTAAATATGATCCGTAATAGAGCTGGATTATCGAATACTACAGTAATGACTGAAAGTGATTTACTAACCACCATTTGGCATGAACGAAAAATGGAACTTTTTACAGAATTAGGACAACGCTGGTTTGATTTGAAAAGGACGAACCGAGGAGCTGAAGTTTTAAGTCAAATGAAACCTTCATGGAACGATACAGATTATCTGTTTCCTATTCCAACAGCAGAACTCGAATTAAACCCAAACCTACAACCACAAAATGATGGTTATTAATCCAAATATAATTATGAACATATTACAAAGAACTGTAAAGACTTTTTTACTGAGTATTTTAATTATAATAAATACAGGAAGCATTTTTGGGATGAACAGTAACAAGTATTCCTTTCACAAAAATGGGATGCATCAGAGCCAATTAGAGCGTATTTTTTTTAATGCTGAAGTAGTAGATGGAGAAGCTTTTGTGAACTTACCTATTACCGCACTAAATAAACCATTTTTATGGATACGGTATGACAATGACTTTTTTAAACATCAGTTTAAACATGTTATTTTTTCAAAGCACAAAAACTATGTGTCTTTAGAGTTACCACCAATTCAATCTGAAACAGGTGTTATCATCCCAAATGAAGGAGCTAGTACTAAAAACATTATTCTTGGCAGATTTCCGATTTTGGAAAATGGGAAGGATACAACCCATCTTCGTTTTAATATAACTAATTTATTATTTGATGAAGTGTTATGGGATGATAAAAATGAACAAGTCCTAAAGCAAAATTCTTTTGTAGATAACATCAATATGTATAAGGATGAACTGGTTATCCAAACCACACTAACTGTTGCTAGTAATGGTAAGAGTACAATATTAAATATTGATTTTGGTTTTTATCAATTACCAAAGCCAATGCATCCAAGACTTTTTGATCATCGTATGGGATTTTTTACAGAAAATCTAAGTAGTCAAATCAACCATAATACTACAAGCAGCATTGGTAGTATTGTTAGATGGCGTCTAGAAAAGAAAGATCCGGAAAAAGCGATTAGTAATCCCATAAAGCCTATCACTTTTGTGCTTTCACCTAAAATTCCAAAAAAATGGAGACCCTTTATTAAAGCTGGGATATTAGAATGGGAACCTGCTTTTGAAGCTGCTGGTTTCAAAAATGCTTTGGTAATTAAAGAATTGTCAGATGGAAGTACCATTGAGAATAATATTCACACATCTGTTGTTAGATGGCTTACAGGGAATCATATCAGAGGAAAAGAGGACACAAGTGGCTCCACAGTGTCTACGGTTATCGACTGGAGGTCTGGTGAGATTTTAAAAGCCGATATTTTGATTAGAACCTCCGCTCAAAATCTTTCAGATAATTACTTTATCAGGTGTGCACCTTTAGATAAAAGAGCGCAGCAATATCCTTTTCCAGATGAATTAACAGGTGAACTTATACAATTTTTAGTTGCTCATGAAACTGGACATGCCTTTGGTATAAAAGATTCGAATTATGGAGAATACAGCTATCCTATTGATATGTTGAGAGATGAAGGATGGCTAAAAAGAATGGGGCATACAGCAAGTGTAATGAGTTACACTAGGCACAATAATGTGGCTCAACCAGAAGATAGTATTTCTGCTCCATTACTCATACAAAAAATAGGCCCCGCTGATATTTATACCATAAAGTGGGGATATTCAAAAATTCAGGGAACAAAGGAGCAAGAGATATTTTTTTTAGAAAACTTAATTAGACAACAGGATACAGTGCCCTGGTATCGTTACAATATTTCACGATATGAAGTTAGAGGTCCAGGAACCACAGATGAAGTAGTCGATAATACAAATCCTGTCCAAAGTGCGACATTGGCTTTAAAAAACATGGAAAGGGTTATAAAATTGTTGCCAAAGATTAATTGCAACAAGAAAGATAATGCGCTTACTCAGAGACTTTATGATAAGACATTAAATCTATGGTATAATCAAATGCGACAAGTCATGTCTCTTATTGGAGGGTATACCATACAATACAAATCTGGAGGACAACTAGGCAATATTTTTACACCAATTCCCAGAAAAAAACAAATACAGGCGATGGATTTTTTACTTAATAATGCCTTTGCTGTTTCTAATTGGATTTCTTCTCCCGAAGTAGTTGAACGGACAGGATATACGCTAAATAATGATAAAATTTCCGCTAAACAAACACTATTGTTATTGGAACTCATTGGAGCATATAGAATGAGTAGATTGGAGTATATGGAGCAAAGAGAGGTGTATAATGGTCTAACCGATGAGCTTTTACTAAAATTACAATCAGCTTTATTTTCAGAGTCTAATCACACCGATAAGGGGACTGATTTTCGAAAAATTGAAATGCAGGCAATTTATGTAGATAAGCTACTTTCCATAATTGAAGAAGATAGTTTGAACTCTAAATTCAACAAGACTCCCTATCATTACAACCAGACAGCTAAAGGAAGGTTTAAAAACCTCTTAAATCAACTAAGAATAAGCATTGAAGAAAGTTTAAAATATAATAACACTCCAATGGTGCATGGGCATTTGTCTCTGCTCTTGCAACAAATTAATGATAATTTAGATTAAAAAAATAAACTTTAAATATTTGTTTTTGATTAATAATGAGAATGTGTTTATAAAATATAAAGGTGCCTTAAAATTTGAGGCACCTTTATTTTACAACCTAAAATTTATTGATTGTTTTCTTCTTTGTACAATCGAATTTCTAAGTCTTCATCAGCAAAGACTTCGTATTGATCATCATAGATACAATATTCATCTCCCTCTGTTGGGCAATTAACGCCTCCTGGTACTTGTTGTACTCCAAAAGTTGGATGCAAATAATATCCCGTTGTTATAACATTTTCCGCCTCTGTGGCAAATGCTAATCCAATTGCAAATACGATTGCAGCAATTGGTAATACTGATTTTAAAACTTTAGTTTTCATAAGTTACATGATTTTAATATTATTCCTACTCTATTCAGGGTTTTCGGAATCCCCTATCTATCCGGATATTTTTATTTGTTTTTTTTAAGTTCTGTTCCTATGGCTATGATTAATAAAACGATGCAAAAAAGATTGAATATCAGATGCTCTTTCCAACTCAATTTACTGATGATTCCACCACATGAGCAAGGTATGTTGGTATTTAGATTTAGGACGATTATGATGTAAACTGAAAATATTACCATTAAGATTAAACTGGCATATATACCTGCTAAACGTAGTTTAGGTAGCAGTAGCATTATGGTAACACCAATCTCAATCATAGGAATAAGCCAAACCAATAGATTCGCATACCCACCTGCTATAGGAGCTTGGCTTAATTGACCTCTAAAATCCTGAAAAATTAAAAACTTACTCACTGCTGCATAAACAAATAGTAACACAAAAAGCATACTAATGATTTCCGTAATTAGTTTTGTATGTTTTTGATGCCATTTCATGCTATTTATATCTGTTTGATAATGAATAGTATAAAATTAATAAGGTAGATTGATCCCTCTTGGATAATAATTGGTCTGTAAGGGATTAATTATCTTTGGATGAGATACTTGTGATTAATCTTTGGTAGCTCTAAGTACTTTTGGGCGATATCCATAGCGAATATTAAATTCCCTTGAAAAATGGGTGGAATTTTTAAAGCCTACCATTTTAGCAATTTCTTTAAATGATTTATTAGAATGTTCAACGATAACATGGGCTTTTCTAAGACGTTCTTCTTTTAAAAACTGGAAAACGGTCATGCCGTATAATTCTTTAAATCCTCTTTTTAGTTTAAATTCATTGGTACCAAAGGTAAGCGCCATATCTTTTAAAGTGGGTAGATCTTCATCTAGGTGATTTTTAATGTGTTCGCCTATGGCTCTTATTTTTTCTATATCAATTTGCTGAAGGACGCTTTGTTTTCTTTTATGTTTTTTGGGAAGGTATAGTCGGCTTTGTATTTTATTTTGTGTTCTTTCCTCTATACATTTTCGTGTTTGTACCATATCAAAACTGGTGATGATGGTTTTATCTTTTAGGAAAGTATCACTTGTACAATGAATGACCCTACAAAAAGCAGGAAGCTCTAATCCCTTTTGTGTTTTAAAGGATAGTTTTATAGTGTGCTCAGTCTCTAAAGAAGTTTTTATAGCCTTTTCAATAATTTTCCATTTCTCTTTTGATTCAGTAGTGATTACAGTATCAAAGGTTTTTCCGATGAGGGTCTCATACTCAAAACCTAAAAATGAATAGCTAGCTTTATTGATTTCCTCAATGCAAAAATTACGGTCTAAAACTAATAGTATTTGCGTAGTAAGCACATAAGAATCGTGAAAATTCACATAGCCTTGATGTAAAAAGGAATCTTTAATTTCTTCTGTTACCATGTTAACTAGTGCAGCCAGCGCTTCCAAGTCATCTTTGTGCTCCGTTCGTTCGATACGGGTAGAAAAGTTACCTTTGGACACTTCTAACAATTGGAGGTATATTTTTTCTAAACGGATATTATCTTCATTGGTACACATAAGTAATAGTTTTTATTGTATAAGTATTGGAGGGCGCCTATTGGAAATGTTAGCTAATAAATATTCAATTTGTAATATATTTTATCGGCTACGATGGATATCCATGAAGAAACGATAATGCTTCCTTGGTATCATTACATATTTTGGCAGGGATGGGAGGTGTATTTCCTTGGATATAAATCTCCGAAAAGATACGAGATAAGGGGTTTTCACAGACTAAGGCTAAAGCCTTAATAAAAATAGCTCCTTCACTAGCAAGATATCGGCGGGCGTTTTTGTCTATACTTTTAACACCTCTTGTATCACATAAAATAGGATAGGTTTTTCCTTTTTGCAGCTGCAACCTATCAGTTACTATTTGTAGGGCAGCGGCTAGATCAATGTCTACATCCTCTTTGTATTTGAAATAGAGAATGCCCTTTTGAATCCAGAAGGATGCAAAATTATTTTCAATATTCATAATAACTGGTACTTGTTTAATCTCCCCAAATTAATAATTTTTTGACAAATAGTCATTTTAACTAATAGATACTGGGTAATATTAATCTGAAAAGGATTTTTATTGGTCTGTAAGGGATTATTTTAACTGTATAGCGGGATTTGATCGTTTGAACTTATGAATTTTAATTAGTTTAAAGTGTTGATTATTAATATGCTCCAATGTGATGCATTCGTTAAACTCATAAAATTTGTTTCTGTATGGCTAAAATTAAACGCAACAATTTTCTGGATACTGTCGATGAAGTATTCACTGACGCAACAAAACAAGGGGTACTTCATTTATATGCAGATGGGGACGTATTTACTGGAAGAAAAATAAGTATCAAGGAAAAGTTATTGTTCCATTTTGGAACTACCGGATATCTAGGACTGGAACAGGATCAGCGACTAAAGAAAGCTGCTGCTGAGGCTATTTTTCGATACGGTACGCAATTCCCGTTATCTAAAACTTATATATCGCATCCTTTGTATCGTAGCCTAGAGGAAAAGCTTGGTGAAATGTATGGGCATCCCGTGATTATCACTAAAAATAGTAGCTTGGGACATATCGGAGTTATTCCAAGTGCCGTTTCCGATCGCGATGCCATTATACTCGATCATCAAGTGCATTGGAGTGTACAAAGTGCGGCAAAAACTTTAAAGACACGGAGCGTTCCCATTGAGATGATTCGACATAATAATCTGAATATGTTGGAAGATAAGATTAAAAAGCTCTCCTCAAAGTACAAAAGAATATGGTACATGGCTGATGGTCTGTATTCCATGTATGGTGATGAAGCACCTGTATTGGAACTGATGGAGCTCAGCAATAAATATCCACAACTACACTTTTATTTTGATGATGTGCATGGAATGAGTTGGACAGGAAGAAACGGGACTGGGTTTATTATGAGTAAGCTTCATGAACTGCCGGAACATGTGCTTTTGTTTGGAACACTCAGTAAAACCTTTGGTGCCAGTGGTTCCGTATTGGTATGCTCCAATAAAAAAATGTACAGTAAGATTAAAACCTTTGGAGGACCGCTTACTTTTTCAGCTCAATTAGAACCAGCTTCTGTGGCAGCGGCAATTGCTTCTGCCGATATCCATCTTTCTCCTGAAATTTATACGCTTCAGCAAGAACTGTTAGAACGTATTAATTTTTTAAATACGGAATTAGCTAAAACTGATTTGCCCTTAATTAAAAGAAATGACTCTCCCGTTTTTTACATCGGTACAGGGATGCCCATTACAGGATATAATTTTGTAAACCGTTTAATGGGCGAAGGATTTTTTGTAAATCTTGGGATTTTTCCTGCCGTTCCTATTAAAAACACAGGGGTTAGAATTACCATTTCCAGACATAATGAAAAAGAAGAAATAAAAGCTTTGGTAGCAGCTATGGAATATCATTACCCCAAAGCGTTAGAAGCTACCTTTTCCTCAAATGATAGTGTTCGAAAAGCGTTTAATTTACCTAAAAGACAGTTAAAACATATTGTTGAAAATAAATCAGAGGGCGTAAGTGTTCAAGTGGAGCGTTGTATTGCAGCTATTGAAAAAGACGATTGGAATGCATTATTTGGAGATCGTGGGGTTTTTGATTGGGATGGGCTTCAGTTTCTAGAAACAACATTTTCAAACAATCAAAAGGCGGAAGAAAAATGGGATTTCTATTATTTCATTATTCGAGACCCACTAGGAAAGGTTATTTTGGCGACTTTCTTTACCTATGCTCTTTGGAAAGAAGATATGTTGGCACCTGCTTCAGTTTCAAAAGAAATTGAACGGATCAGATTAGACAAGCCATATCATATGACTTCCTATGTACTGAGCATGGGTTCGCTTTTTACAGAAGGGAAGCATCTATACCTGGATAACAATCATCCCTTGTGGCAAAATGCGATGCACCGCTTATTTAATGAGCTTGAAAAATTGGATGATACCCTAAATCCATCGATGCTTATATGTAGGGATTTTGATACCCTAGAAGTGCTTAACGAGTTTTTTCATAATCATGGTTTTTTTAAAGTGGCAATGCCAGAAGCTGGTATGATTAAAAACCTTAAATGGAATGGAGTCGAAAGCTACTTGAAGACCTTGTCATCAAAATCAAGAAGGCATTTTAAAAAGGATATAGCGCCTTTTGAATCCCATTTTAATATCGAAATCTTAAATAAGATTCTACCAAATCAAATAGATACATTCTATTCGCTTTTTGAAAATGTTAGAAGGAACAACCTTGGTTTAAATACCTTTGCCTTCCCTAAGCATATGTTGCAATATATGTCGGATATCAATGCGTGGGAATTTATTGTACTTACTTTGAAACCAACTTTTGTAGACCTTAAAAAAGAAATTCCCGTGGGGGTGATGTTTTGTTATAAAAATAGCGGGAACACCTATGTACCTGCTTTTGTGGGGATGGATTATACGTATGCGTTTAAGCATCAAGTGTATCGCCAATTACTCTTTCAAACGGTAAAAAGAGCAGGTGAAATAGGTTGTCAGATTATTGATTTTGGGTTGACCGCTGGTTTTGAAAAACGAAAAATTGGAGCCGACATCACAGAGAAAAGTGCCTACATACAAGCGAAGGATAATTTTTCCCTAGAGCTTATGGAAATGATGGAAACTAAAAAATAAATTTCACACAATACCTTTAGAAACATTACCCTAAGTAAGTAACAGGTTTCCTATTCCTCAAGGTATTTAAAGTTAAATACGGATGAATGGAAAATACAGACATGTAATTGATAAGTTTACTCATAAACTTGCTACTATACAGTCAGACAAAAGAATTTCCTTAAAAAAGTCAAATGAAGGGATTCATCTGTGCAATAATGCGCTGTATCTTTTAAAAGAGATTGTTGAGAAACATGGATTTGAACATGTAAAGGCAGAAATTCATTTTTTTAAAAAGATTAAGTCAGAACCACTGAGTTTTCTCGTGTATTTTAGTGAAGTCCGTTCCTGTGAACTTTTAATGCCTAAAATAGGTGTCAATAACCAATTGTCCTTTCTTAAAAAGAAGATTCGTCGCATCAATAAATTCTTCAACCGCAATTGGGATTTTGTGCATTATATGGAGCAAGAATTAACCTATTTGGACAAACAATACTTTACCCGTGAAAATCAAGAGTTCCCTGTGTATGCACTTCCTGAAGCTTGTTACCTCGACCCAAAATTTTTTACCTCAAAAGATATGCTTTGGGCGAGAGTAAAGGGAATGAATCATTTTATTGTTTATGTGAAAAGCTTAATAAAAGAAATAGAATTACAGAATAAAGAACAGCATTCGCAGCAACAGTTCGCCAAATCGCTTCAATGGACATCTTCCAAGGCAGCACTTACAGAACTTATTTATGCGCTGCATGCTATAAGAGCTATTAATAACGGAAAGGATGATATCAAATCCATAGCCACCAAATTTGAAATGCTATTTGATATTAATTTGGATAATCTGTATAAAACCTACTTCGAAATTAAAGCCAGAAAAGGAAGCAGGACGCGTTTTCTTGAAGAATTAGCTAAGCGATTCAATGAGAAGATGGAAAATGATGATAATTTTTCAGCTGAACATTAAAAAATATGTAAGAAAAGTATTCGTAATTACGATAAGGTTACGAACTAACAAATTTATTTGATTCATCATAAAATTTATACCCATTTAATGTCCTTAACCAAACAAGGGTATAACAAATCACTCCAAAATGCAGTAAAATTTAAAATGTTAAAATTGATTCGTAACTACGAAGGCATTACGAAATATTCCCATTTAAACTTTTGAAGTTTGCATTAAGAAAGTCAAATCGAAGATTCACGAACACCTATTTAATGAAATATTAAAGTTCGTGAGCTAAATCAATGAGGAGCCATCAAATTAGGTAATAGTAATGCGATGGTTCCTTTTTAAAAATCAATTTTATTATGCCAACAAGTATTATTACCACAGAAGATCTTTATGATTTTAAACTAGAATTGTTAGAAGATATCAAACAATTATTACAACCTCAAAACGGAAGCTCATCTAAAAAGTGGCTCAAATCGGCTGAAGTCATGAAGCTTCTAGGGATTTCACCTGGAACTTTGCAGAACATGAGAATTAACGGGACAATTCCCTATACCAAAGTAGGAGGTATTTTGTATTACGACTACCATGAAATTATGAATGTACTGGAGAATAATCGTGTGCATAATAAGTTATAATTGTGGTAGCGATCAATTATATCAAACACCTTAATGGTTTGTTCGAGCAATTTTCTAAAGATAACAGGCTTAATCCAACGCATGTTAGCTTGTATATAGCGCTTTTTCAATGCTGGAACAGCAACTACTTTCGGGAAGAATTTTATATCAACAGGGAAGAGGTGATGCATTTATCAAAAATAGGATCTACAGCCACCTATCACAAATGCATTAAAGAACTCAGTCATTGGAAATATCTGGTGTATATGCCATCACACAACCCATTCAAGGGGAGTAAAATTAAGATGTTCAATTTTGAATCAAGTACCGAACAAGCTCTAAACAACAGCTCTGTTAAAAATCAAACAAGTACTAAACAAGCACTGATACCTATAAACAAACATATACAAACTACAGAAAACATTAAAAACAAAAACAAACAGCAGGATTTTGATAAATCGAATTTTAATCCTTCTGAAAACGGCAAGAAACCTTTCGAACTTGTTCATTTTCGAGACAACTTAAAAACAACCTCTGAAAAGAATTACAATGAACCCTTATGAAACTCGACCATCCACATATCATCATAGAGGGCGGTGTGCAATTTTGTCTAGGTATGCCCAAAAAGGATTATGTCCAGTACGATTTTGATAAAATGCTGATTTATCTGGAAGCAAAGGGTAAGCTTATGTTCGGCAAGAAATTCAGAATTCATAATGAAGACCGTGATATACTATATAAACTTTGTTGTTATTTCATCAAAGATAAAGCAAGTTGTGATAAGTTTGAGATAGATATTAATAAAGGCATCCTACTTACGGGTCCGGTTGGTTGTGGTAAAACTTCCATGATGCGTTTGTTGAAACATATGGTACCACATTTTCGCCCTTATGAAGTTATTCCTACTAGGAATATTGTTTTTGGTTTCAATAATATAGGGTATAGAATTATTGAACAATATGGAGACCATCAGTTTTATTGCTTTGATGATTTGGGAGTCGAACCTACTGGCAGGTATTTTGGTAAAGATTGTAATGTGTTGGGTGAAATACTCCTATCCCGTTACGATCTTTTCTTAAAGCACAAATTAAAAACCCATGCAACAACCAATTTGAATGCAGATGAACTGGAAGAACGGTATGGTAAGCGAGTGCGTAGCCGAATGCGTGAACTATTTAATTTGATTGCTTTTAATAAAAAAAGCAATGACAAACGGGTATGATAGATTCAAACGTATTTTCAATAGTAAAACGATGAATGCCAAACTGGACTTATAAATACGTTCCATATTGAAATTTATTCTTAAAAGCCAAATTATTTGGAGCCCATTTGATACCAAAGATAGTTGGTTTATCAAATTTATTTTTAGGTAAGATCCGTTATCAATTTCCAAATTTCGGAAATAAAGAATTTTTATAGCTTTGAATATTAATCAGTGAGATACTCTTATTTTCAGTCAGTCTTTCTCAAATAAACGTCTAATTTTTCAAACGTTACCTTTCCATCCCAAAACCCCTTCCTCAACGATAACCAATACGTGGTTCAATGATTATGCTCCAGAACATCTGTTTAAGGATCGAGGCTTATAGTTATTGATGTTTGACAAACGCATCAAATATGATAGCCGAAAAAATAACATTCGAAGCACGTAACATTATATAAAAAATGCATCTAAAGGGAAAACAAAAACTTTTAGATATGAAAAAATTAATGATTTGCCTCAGCGTACTCTTGCTAAATTTTAGTCTTCAGCTATATTCCCAAGAAAGTTTTCAGGTAGAAATTAAGGGAAACGGACAGCCTATTTTTGTGTTTCCTGGGTTTACCTGTACTCCTAAAGTATTTGGAGAAATTATCAATACCTTATCAGAAAATTATGAAGTTCACGCCTTTACTTTTGCCGGGTTTGGAGGAGTACCACCCATTGATTTTCCCTGGCTGCCCAAAATCAAAGAAGATATTCAAAACTATGTAAAAACAAATGATCTACAAGATACAGTGCTATTAGGCCATAGTATGGGCGGCACTTTAGGTCTATGGCTCGCGACTGACAGCAATCAATTCGCTCAATTGATAATAATAGATGCCCTACCCGCTATGGGAGCTTTAATGATTCCCAATTATGACAGCGAAGCCATTACCTATGATACCCCTTACAACCAACAGATATTGAATATGGATTCGGAGGATTTTGAGAAAATGGCCGGTCAAATGGCTTCTAAAATGACTAACAACAAAGAAAAACAAACACAAATAACCCGTTGGATGGTAGAAAGTGATCGCAAGACCTATGTTTACGGATATACTGATCTATTAAAATTGGATTTAAGATCCGAATTGAATAAAATCAATATTCCAGTAACCATATTTGCTGCCACTCAACCTTATGGAAAAGAAGCTGTAGCATCAACTTATGGCAAACAATATAAAAATTTAAAAAATCATACTCTTATTTTCGCAGAAGGAGCCGGACATTTCGTAATGTATGATAAACCCCAGTGGCTTTTAGAACAAATTCAAAAAGCACTTAATACCAATGAATAAAGAAGAACAATTTCAAAATATTTACTATAAAAATTACCCGAATGTAATCAGGCTTTGCCTGGGATATGTAAACGGCAGGGAGGACCTGGCAAAAGATTTGGCTCAGGAAGTATTTATAAAAGTTTGGCAAAACCTGCAAAGTTTTCGGAACAATTCAAATATAAGCACTTGGATATACCGTATTACCGTAAATACCTGTTTGCAAGAACTGAGAAGAAAAAAAGTAAAACATTTAACATTAAATATTGCTGCTGATAAAACCATTAATCCCGATGAAAAGGAAGATCAGTTTATGGAAATGTACCGTTGCATTAATACACTTTCCTCGGATAATAAAACCATTATCCTGCTGGAGCTGGAAAATGTCCCGCAATTGGAAATTGCGCAAATTACAGGGATCAGTCATCAGGCAGTACGAACCCGCATCCATAGAATTAAAGAACAACTCTCAAAATGTGTAACATATGAAAAATTTTAATGACATAAAAAATCAGTGGGAAACACGAAACGTTCCGCCAACACCTGAAACAGAAATAGAAAATATCATAGAAAAATCAGCATATATCCTAAAAAAACAACGTACCAGTCAAATTGTTTTGGGTATTACCATTCTTATTCTGGTTTTGTTCTTTTTTTATATTTCAGCCTATAAAAATACACAGGCATTTTGGGGGCTTGGTATTATGATAGGAAGCTTAGCCATAAGGATAATACTGGAATATATTAGTATGCTAAAAAAAGGGAAGTTACCTGTTTACAAAGATATGAAAGCATTCAACAAAAAAATAATGGACTATTATCACATAAGGAAACGTATTCATTTTCTAATTACACCACTACTTTTTGCTACTTATATAGCTGGTTTTGTTTGGTTACTCCCTCTATTCAAGGCAAATTTATCATCGGGATTTTACACTTATATACTTTGGTCTGCTGTTTTTATATTTGTAGGCTTGGCAGTATTTATTGGCGTACAAATAAGAAAGGAACTGTTTATTTTAAAACAACTGAAAAATGATGAATAAATTTTTAAAAATCGTATTGGTAGCAAATGCATTGATAACCGTGGGTTTATTGGCCTATATAGTAAAGAATAATAACGTGGAAGTTGACCTGTCCAATGAAGTCCTAAAAGTTAGAGGGCTTGTCGTTACCGATTCTATAGGTATTGAAAGGGTAATTATAGGAACACACCTTCCTCCGGCACAATCATTTGGTTATAGGTTTTACAGGGGAGATAATTCAGGAGTGTCAGGCGTTATGCTTTACGACCACGAAGGACAAGAACGAGGAGGCTATGTAACCGATGATTCTTACGGAAATATTTTTTTAACACTTGATTCAAAAATATCCCAACGTGTATTGTTTATGGCAGAACCTCAAGGGGCATCTACACTGAAAATGTGGGGAAAAAATGGAAACCAAATAAACCTTGGCTCCTCTGATGATGGAACGTGGTTCGATGTTTCTGACAATGGAAAAAACCAAAGTTTAATAGAAAGCAATTAATACAAAATGAAATTTCATAAAATTATCTTACTGCTTCTTTTGTCTATCTTTTTTACAAATTGTGAGCAAAAAATCACTATTAAGAAACATAAACTCACAGGTATAAACCCCGTAGCTTATACCGATGTCATATTTAAATCAAATCGCGATACTGTTTTTGCTTCGACCTTTGAGGGGAAAATTTATGAGGTTGTCAATAATAAAGAAAATAGAAAAGAAGTTGCTCATATTGATGATGAAATATACAATATAGCTTATAATGCTGAAAGAGACGAGATTTATGCAGCGACTTTATATTCGGGAATTGTAGCCATAAATGCATCAAATGGCGCGATTACTAGAAAATTAGCCATTAAAGAAACTTGGGCATATCAAATTTGCTACAATAGGCAAAATGGAATCCTTGCCACATTTGATTTTAAAGGAAATCACTATGTCTGGGACACCAAAAACGATTTTAATAACATAGAAATACCCGAGAGTTTAAATCAAATGCGGCCCAAATATATAGCCGATAATGGCGATGTGTATTTTGATGGACAGGGCAAGATCGTTACTTGGAACTATAAAACCTATGCTGTAAAACAAAGTAAGGCCAACGGTAAAATAGCTAATGTGGATGAAGAAAAGAACCTTTTGCTTATTGGAGGGAAAGAATTTGTTTTCTATGACCAAAAAAATGATAGTACATATTTCAAGAAGAAACACCCGAATTGGCCAATTCACCTGCCCGGTAAAGACAGCATTGTAAACGTGCCTTTACACTTGGAGATCATTTCAGGGTTAATGACTAAAAAATCCATATACACTTATGGTTTAGACAAATCTATCCGGAAATGGGATAAGTTGTCTGGAAATTTAATTAAAACCTATACCAACCACACTGGAACCCCCAGCGGAATGGATATATCCGAAGATGAATCGCAATTGGTTATAGTTGACCTTTTAGGGAAAATTCAATTTTGGAACCTTTAGATATCGAGATTTATACCGAACTGATCAACAGTAAATAGCAGCTTTTTTCACAGAAATAGATTGCGATGAAGTTTTTACAGAAATAAAATGCTGCAGTTATCCCAGATACTTCAATATTGAAAAAAATGTATTTTTATGCTGGTATAACGCTGTTACCTTTAATGCCAAAAAATTAAAAACCCACTAATTTGAAGAATACTATTACTCCTTTTTTATTACAACCATATCCATTTTATTATGAGGGAAAAAGTCTAAAAATAATAATCACTTTATTTTTTATTATGACCTTCATTTTTAATTATGAGTTCGAACCTTTTAATGTTGAGTATTCAGAACACAAAATGAATTATTTCTGGATATCAATAATTCATTCGTTAACGCCTGTTTTAGTTTTGTTTGCTATTTCTATAGTTAGCAAATCACTTAAACCGGAACGTAAATGGACCATTGCAAAAGAAGGAATTTTAATTTTGCTTTTTTTTAGTGCTGTAGGACTAGTTCAATTTTTAATTAGGGATATTATTTATGATAATGAAAACAATTGGTCTTTACATTATTTGTATGAAGAAATTAGAAACACTTTTCTAGTAGGTTCATTATTTGTTACTATTTTAATTCCTTACAATTTCAATAGGTTGAATACTAAACATAGAAAGAATGCAAATTCATTAAATATTGCTATCAATGATTATCCCATAACTAACCAAACAAAAGACATAATTAAAATCAACGGGTTTGAACTCGAGATAGACCAATTTTTGTTTGCTAAGTCAGAAGGGAATTATTTAGAAATATATCTTAATAAAAACCCTCAAAACAAAAAACTTATAAGAGGGACAATGAAGAGTCTAGCAGTTCTCTTAAAAGCATATCCAAACATACTTAAAACACATCGCTCATACCTGGTGAATTGTAATTATATAGAAAAAATTAATGGAAATGCCCAAGGTTACCAACTCCAAATAAATCAATATAGCGTTCCTGTTTCAAGGAATATGATTGAACATTTTAATTTGAGGATGAAACGTATATAACAGGTTTTGTTAACTATCACAAAAGTTTGTCAATCATCACAAAATCTAAATAGCTAGCTCAAGGAATCTTATTTTCGACGAAAATTTAGGAATGAAAACTACTAGATGTTATTACATTGACTCATTAAGAGTCATAGCTATTTTAATGATGTTTCTTTATCACGTTTTTATGGTGTTTGTGGCGGAATGGGATTGGCATATCAAAAATATAGAAACAAGTAATGTACTTTTAGAAATTAACTATTGGATGGCATCTTTTAGAATGCCTTTACTATTCTTCGTTTCAGGATACATCTCATATATCCTAATGCTTCGCTTAGATTGGAAAGCATTTACCCTTCAAAGATTTATGCGTTTAATAATCCCAACTATTATTTGGACTTTTATTCTTGTGGCCCCACAAATATATTTTGAACGAAAATTAGAAGGAATTGACCAAAGTTATTTTGAATTTTATCAATCATTTTTAGATTTTAAGTGGTGGCCTAACGGGAATTTTCATTGGTTACATTTGTGGTTTATTCCATATTTATTTTGCTATAATATCTTGTCAATTCCATTATTTTTCGTTCTGCAAAAAAAAAATGCATTTACTCAAACTTTAAATGCATTTTTTAAGAAACCACTTTCAATTTTTGTTTTCGTTTTTGTAGCAATAGTTCCTTATACATTTCTATCGGTTCATTATGAAACTACTCACGATTTGATAAATGATTGGGCAAGACATTCTTTTTTCATTTTCTTCATTATTGCTGGTCTTTTATTCTTTAGGTTTCAACAAGTAATGGAAAAACTTCAAGTCAAAAGGCGTTTATTCTTGAAGTTTGCTTTTTTATCTATTCTATCAATAAACATTTTACGTTGGAATAGCTGGGAACCTTTTGATATTTGGGAGAATTGGATTGAAAAGCCCCAAACATACCTCTTTATAGGTCTTATAAATTTCAACTCTTGGATGTGGGTTTTTGCTAGTTTAGGTTATGGAAAAAGGTACTTAAACAAAAGTAGTAGGTTACTTGGCTATATGAATACAGCAGTATATCCCTTTTATATTTTACATCAAACAATTATTGTAATGATAGCTTATTATGTAGTTGGTACTAAAGATGAAGTTTCTTTAAAGCTCATATTTTTATTAGTTGTTTGCTTTTCTATTATAATCCTAATTTATCATTTATTTATTCGACCATATAATGTCGTTCGATTTTTATTTGGTATGAAAAAGAAGTCTGTTAAAATAGATTTAAGAAAAGCACTAAAAAGATAGCAAGTCCAATAATGACCAAAAAAGGAATCGCTTCGGCCAGTGCCGACTTTGGATTAATAGCACTGGCATACAATTTAAAGAGACTAATGAATCTTGGATGGATACCTAAAAAACAGCTAAAACACTTCATAAACGCTATAAAAACTCTTTTTAAAGTAATTAAGAAGACTGAAAATCAAATTTTAGACGAAATCTTATTATTTAGGAAAATAAGGATTCATGATATGCTTTACATTAAATACTCTTAAATTATGTACTTTTATTGAAATTTAATGGCGGTTTTGAGACAGACTGCCGTTACCCGACATTTGACCAAACCATAAACTATATGACAAAAATTCTAATTGATACTTGTGTTTGGCTTGACCTTGCAAAAACTGATAAAGGCGAGAAAATTATTAATTTATTAGAGGAATTTATAAAAGAAGAGGAAATATCACTTTTAATACCAGATATAATACTAGCCGAATTTAATCGGAATAAAGAAAGAATAGCTTCTGATGCTAAAAAAAGTGTTGCCAGCCATTTTAAAAAAGTAAGAGAACTAGTTTTTACTCACGGAAACAAAGAAACCAGAAACAAAGTCCTAGCTGAATTAAATAATATTGACCATAAAATACCTGTTCTTGGAGATATGGCTCATTATTCGATTTCAAGAATTGAAGAGTTATTTTATCAAGCAGAAATAATAAACATAACGGACGAAATAAAATTAAGAGCAGCACAAAGAGCTATTGATAAGAAAGCACCTTTTCATTTATCAAAAAACAGTATTGGAGATGCTTTGATTATAGAATCTTATTTAGATTATAAGGTCAAGAATAATGCTCAAGAATTTAGGTTAATATTTGTCACACATAATAAAAATGATTTTAGTTTAAAAAAAGGAAATCAAAAAGAACCTCACGAAGATTTAAAAGAAATTTTTGATTCACCAAAATCTCAATATTTCATAAACTTGACAGAAGCTTTAAATAGCGTTAATTCTGAACTAATAAACGAAGTTGAATTCCAAAATGACTGGGAATTAGAACCGAGAGGAATAACTGAAATCTGGAAAACGGAAAAAGAGCTTGAAGAAAAAATTTGGTATAATAGACATCAAATTAGAGCAGAAAAGATTGAGAGCGGAGAAATCAAAATTATCGAAATGGACGAGTTTAATATAAGTAACTCAAATTCTACAATAATAAATGAAATTTGGGAAGGAGCTAAAAAATCAGCATTGAGAGTAGAAGAAAAATATGGACAAGAAAATCTAATTTGGGATGATTTTGAATGGGGAATGTTAAATGGGAAACTTTCTGCTTTAAGATGGACAACAGGAGAAGATTGGGATAATTTAGACACATAAAGAGTAAAAAAACGTGTGGTAACAAAGTAAAATTAATTGCTAGTGCAAGCCTACTTACGAAAATCCTCTCGGATTTTCTATTCGGTTTGTATTTGCTAAATTAGGTGCTTAAACCACGCAACTAATCTTATACAATCACGTTGGGCTTAATTTAAAAAACCAAGTTTCAAGCTAATGAAAAATACCAATAGATATGACTTATCTGATAGACTAATTCACTTTTTTAGAGAAGTAGATACAGAAAGTAAAGATTATGTTACTTTTCCTGAAAACTGGGGATTTGACCATTTAGCTGAAGAAAATATATATAACCCTTTCTTTCTACTACGAGCTGCAATTAGGCATAATAAAATTTTTGCAACTTGGTCTATAAGAAATAATAACCGGACTATTTATGGAAATAGACCAGCAATTTGTTTTACTGAAATGCCATTAGCTGCTTTTCTTGAAACATCTTACAAAAGAGAGAAACTAGGTCAAGCAATTAGTTCTTATGGCTTATCTTTTTTAAAATCAGAATTATTTAAACTTGGAGCAAGACCTGTGATTTATGGGTTAAGTTCCAATGAATTGAATGTTCAAAACACTATAAAAAACGAAAGGATAATTGACCAAAGTGTTTTACCAATGCTTGAACAATATAGATATGTAACATATAATCCATCATCCACAAGAAAAATTGATTGGACACACGAAAGAGAATGGAGGTATCCATACAATAAAAGTATCGTTGAGTTTGAAAAAGAAATGGAGGAATTTGGAATCGTTTCTGAAGTTGAGGATTTTCCTGGATTAGAAATACTAGAACAAGGAATTTCAGATATTGGAGTAATCGTAAAAACAAAATCGGAAGCTGAATTAATTTTGTGTGATATTCTAGCAATATTTGATAGAAATAACTATTCCCCATTTAGATTTATTTTTTACACAGAACAAATCGAAAAAATAAAATCAATTTTAGAACCTAGTCAAGAAGAAAAAGAGATAATTAAGAGTACAATTGATTTATCAATATATATAACGCCAAATAAAAAACGAGATGATAAAATATATAAACAGTTTACTTCATTAGTGAAAGAAGTCGAAAATAATTACCAAAAACCTGAACAAGGGGAACTTGGAGGTTGTTGGTTATGGATTTACGATAGTCTAAGTGATTTAGCAAGAGCATTAATTAATAATGAAAGAGTGGAATTAAATAAAGAGGGAAAATATCTTTGTTTTCCTTATGAGTTTTCTGACTCTAGAAGTCTGTCTCAAAGAGAAGATATGACAAAAAAATTGGCAGAAAAAATTAAAAACACTTTTGGAGTTGATTGTGGATATTATTCAGTTTTGAACTCTGACAATTATAATGAATTACCTTTTTATTGTAGTCAAGATTATGATAAGTATGAAGATAGACTAATTAACAAATTAAAAAACTAAGCCCAATAACTAAGCGTTCGTGTGGTCGGTACGACCAAACATGAACGCCGTGTTGACTGAACCGGTAGTTGATCGGTTAGCCTACTATGGGGATTGGTTTATTTTTTAAGAGGAGTTTAAGGGGGTGTTCCAGATTTATTTTTATTTCGTATGTCACTCAACAATCGTTTTTCTGCCTTTTCAAGATAGCTAAATCAAGTATTCATGTTTTACAAAGTTTTTTTCTTTCATTAATTTAAAATTTAGCCAATAGCTGCCTGTTACGTGCTTGGCAACGTTATTTTATTGAGGGGTATGTAACTGATCTATCCAGTATTTTGGCGGACCTCGAGCTGTAAATGTTGTAATGGTTATTAAGTGTCCTTGTCGGCATTTAGGGCATATATTGTGTAATAACGGTGGTTTTTCTTTTAACCTTACAGGATCAAGCGTTTTCTTTAATTCAGCTAAATTTTGCCTTTTATGATAAGAGCTCAGCA
>Ga0114902_1000263_pt1 | contig 33143 bp, 33 predicted proteins | sample MalvireepMed_s12_FD_87291 | JGI IMG/M metagenome (GOLD analysis project Ga0114902, IMG submission 87291) | Marine viral communities from the Global Malaspina Expedition - Malaspina viral metaG DeepMed_s12 | ecosystem: Environmental > Aquatic > Marine > Oceanic | place: Mediterranean Sea... | reverse complement strand
CCCACTTGCTCTTTGTAGTTTTACATCCCAAGTAGAAATATTGATTTTCTTCTTGAGACTAATGTTAACACGTTTACCGTTTAAGGTAACCCGAATGTAGATGTTTGCTTTGTTGTTTACAGCACGTTTTCCGTACACCCAAAACAAAATTGAAAATGTTGATGAAGTTCGCATAATTGTCGTCTTTAATGATTAAACATTTAGTGAGACGAAAGTCAAATCAACTATACTAACATCAGTAAGTTACGTCAATCTGTCAACATAATCGCAGATAAAAAAATATGTTGACGATTTGTGACCTTTTAGATGCAAATGATATGAAATTATATGATTGCCCTAAAAACATAAAACCTTGCAAATCATAAGATTTACAAGGTTTTGAGGGAATTTGATTTCCCATTTAGCGGTCTGGACGGGATTCGAACCCGCGACCCCATGCGTGACAGGCATGTATTCTAACCAGCTGAACTACCAGACCTTTTTTATTGGAGTGCAAATATACACGCTATTATTAATTATACAAACCTTTTCTAGAAAATGAATAAAATAAAAAAAGCCTTCAACAGCTCGACAGAATCGAGAGGAAAGCCTTTCATTGGTTTAACTACTAAACCGCCGACAGTATTTTCATACCATCGAACAACACAACTATTTTTATGCGAAAAAAGCTTCAATTCTCATTGAAGCTTCTTGCTTTTCGCGGTCTGGACGGGATTCGAACCCGCGACCCCATGCGTGACAGGCATGTATTCTAACCAGCTGAACTACCAGACCCTTTGTTATTGCGAGTGCAAATATACAGCGCATTTTTAATTCTACAAGTATTTTTATCTAAAAAATAAAAATATTTTTTAGATCCTAAATAAACTTTTGACGTTCAACTAAATACGTTTGAAGTATTTTATTAAAATTCTGATTCACATCAACTTCAACGTATGTAATTCCATATTTAGCACAGCGTAATTTAAGTTCTTCTTGAAAATGCAGCATCATTTTCTCGTAAGACTCCTTTATATTTTCAGCAAATAAATCTATAGACACTCCTGTTTCCACATCTACAAATCGTTTTGGAGTATTGTTAAACTGAAATTCAAACTCCTTTTCTTTATCCATAACATGAAAAAAGACAACCTCATGTTTATTGTATTTTAAATGTTGAAGTGCTTGAAATAACTTTTCTTGGTCTGTTTCTGTTTGAAACAGATCTGTAAACAAAAAAATAAGACTTCGCCTATGAATTTTAGTTGCTATTTGGTGTAAGTAAGTGTAGGTTTTTGTTTGAGCAGCATTCAACTTATTTTTTATTAAAAGACCTTCCAAAGTATTTAATAATAAATGTCTATGGCGCTCACTCCCTTTCTCTGGCGCATAAAAATCGTACGCATCAGAATAAATACTTAAACCTACAGCATCACGCTGTTTTTTAAGAAACTTCATTAATGCAGCAGAAGCCAATACCGAAAAACCTATTTTATTTAGGTTGTTAATAGATTGCTTTTTTATAGATGGATAATGCATCGATGCGGAATTATCTATAATTAAATGACACCGTAAATTGGTTTCCTCATCATACTTTTTAGTATACAATTTATCTGTTTTCCCAAATAGCTTCCAATCAATATGGCGGGTACTTTCGCCTTGATTATATATTTTATGCTCTGCAAATTCTGAAGAAAAACCATGAAACGGACTTTTATGCATTCCACTAATAAACCCCTCCACAACTTGACTGGCTAGTAATTCTAAATTGCCAGATAATTCTAAATTATTAATTACTGCTTGTAATTTCATGCTATCTCTTTCTCCTAAAATAATATGCCTCCTAAAAACTGTAGGCATTTTTTATAATTTACTTACAATCTTAACCGTTATAAATTATAGTGATTAAATTTACTTTATTACTTTTACACATCCAATTATATTTAACACATGAGCAAATCTTTTGAGCGCTACCAGAAACGCAAACTTATATCTTCATACTTTTCTGTGATTTTAAGTATCGCCCTTGTTTTGTTTTTATTAGGTGTTTTAGGCTTACTTGTAATTAACACCAAAAAACTAGCAAACCACTTTAAAGAACAAGTAGCAATTACTGTATTTTTAAAAGATAACGCTAAAGAAGTAGAAATAAACCAGCTACAAAAAAGTTTGGCAATGACAGCCTATACCAAAACGGCTACTTTTGTATCTAAAGAAGAAGCTGCAGAAGACCATAGCAAAGAAATTGGGGAGAATTTCTTAGATTTTTTGGGGTATAACCCGCTTCAAAATTCAATAGATGTACACCTCAATGCCGATTATGTAGCTACAGATAGTATTCAAAAAATAGCAGATAACCTCTCTAAAAAAGATTATGTAGCTGAAGTTTCCTACGACAAACCTTTAATTTCTTTACTGAATGAAAATGTAAAACGGATGAGTTTTTGGATTCTAATTGCTAGTGGTGTTTTTACATTAATTGCTGTTTTATTAATTAACAGCTCTATTCGTTTATCGGTATATTCTAAAAGGTTTATCATTAAAACGATGCAAATGGTGGGAGCCACAAAAAGATTTATTCGTAAACCTTTTATATGGAATAGCATAAAACTTGGCATGGTTGGCGCTTTGGTTGCCATAATTGCTATGGCCGGTCTCTTATACTATGTAAATAGCATTATGCCACAACTAAATTTACTCTCAGATCCACTTATGTTGGTCATTTTATTTATAGGAATATTTGTAATAGGCATCATTATTACGTGGATAAGTACGTATATTGCCACCCAACGATTTTTGAACTTAAGAACAGACGATTTATATTATTAAAAAGAATATCGTGAAAAATAAAACACAAAATACTACAGATAAAGAATTTATATTTCAAAAGAAGAATTATATGTTTATGTTCATCGGTCTAGCCTTTATTGCTATAGGTTTTATATTGATGAGTGGCGGTGGGAGTAACGACCCAGCTGTTTTTAATCCTGATATTTATAATTTTAGAAGAATTAGGTTAGCACCTACGCTAGTTCTTATTGGTTTTGGAATTGAGGTTTACGCTATCCTTTTAAATCCAAATAAAAAGAAAAATAACTAATTTAAATTTAATTCCATCACTATAAAGCATGGAGGTTATAGACGCTATAATCCTTGGTATTATACAAGGCCTTACAGAATTTTTACCAGTTTCTTCTAGCGGACATTTAGAGCTTGGAAAGGCTATTTTAGGAGATAATTCCGTACCACAAGAAAGTTTACTTTTTACAGTTGTGCTCCATTTTGCTACTGCTTTAAGCACCATGGTAGTTTTTAGAAAAGATATTTTAGAAATTCTCAAAGGCATTTTTCAGTTTACTTGGAACGAGGAACTTAAATTTTCTTTAAAAATAATTATCTCCATGGTTCCAGCTGCACTCATTGGCTTCTTCTTTGAGGAACAGCTAGGAATGCTATTTAACGGTAACGTTTTACTAGTTGGTTTTATGCTTATAGTTACCGCTCTTTTACTTTATTTGGCGGATAAAGCTAAACACACTGGAAAACCTGTAAGCTATTCCAATGCATTTGTTATTGGTATTTCTCAAGCTATTGCAATGCTTCCAGGTATTTCAAGGTCTGGCGCAACAATCTCTACTTCTGTGTTATTAGGAAATGACAAAAGTAAAGCTGCCCGTTTTTCCTTTTTAATGGTAGTTCCGCTTATCTTCGGAAAAATAGCTAAAGATATTCTAAGTGGAGATTTATCCTATGAAGGACATAACACACAAGCATTAGCAATGGGTTTTTTAGCAGCTTTTATTTCTGGAATTCTAGCTTGTACCTGGATGATTAAATTAGTAAAAAACAGCAAATTGGTGTATTTTGCTATGTACTGTTTTATTGTTGGGCTAATTGCAATAACGCTTGGCTATTTTTATTAATCGAATTCTTTTTTTATGATATATACCGAAGAAAATATTAAAAGCGGACAAATATTACTTATTGACAAACCGCTAACTTGGTCTTCTTTTCAAGCGGTAAATAAAATAAAATGGGCTATCAAGAAAAAATTTGGCCTTAAAAAAATAAAAGTCGGACATGCTGGAACTCTAGACCCATTAGCAACAGGACTTTTAATTATCTGTACTGGAAAATTCACTAAAAAAATTCCAGAACTACAAGGACAAATAAAAGAGTACACAGGCACTATTACATTGGGCGCTACACGTCCATCTTATGACATGGAGACAGAAGTGGACCAAGTATTTCCTATTGAGCATATTTCAGAAGAAAAAATTAAAGAAGCTACTAAAAACTTTATAGGAGAAATAGATCAATTCCCTCCTGTTTTTTCAGCCTTAAAAAAAGACGGAAAACGACTCTATGAATATGCTCGTGAAGGGGTTGAAGTGGAAATAAAATCGCGTAAAATAACTATCGAAGCATTTGAAATTACTGCTATTAACCTTCCAGAAGTAGCGTTTAGAGTTGTTTGCAGCAAAGGCACCTACATTAGGTCACTAGCACACGATTTTGGCAAAGCTCTTAATTCAGGAGGATATTTATCTGTGTTAAGAAGAACCAAAATAGGAGATTTCAACGTAGATAATGCTATAACACCCGATGATTTTACAGAAATATTACAACCCTAAAAGACATAAATATTTTTATCTTTAGCATTCAGGTCGTTTTTAAAATATGGACTTAAAAGAACTAATAAAAAAACTCAACGAAGCTAATGATAAATTTATTAGCAAATTAGACGAGCTTAATAACAAGCAATTAGCACTTATTATTTCGAGCTGTTTAATGGGGATTTTTTTGTTGACACTGCTTAACATAAAATTGTCTGGACAAAAAGAAGAAGAGTTTTTATATGAATTAAGCTTCGACGAGGAACTCTTAAAAGAAGAAATTCCGCAGGAAGAAGAAATGACCCTAACCGAACTAGAAACTCATAAAGCATATAATGAAGCTGAAAAAAGTGAATATGCAGATGATGTTGATAATTTTAAAACTCTTGAAGAATTAGAGCAAGAAAAGCAAGATGCTGCTAGTGAAAATCCTGATAACTCTGAAAGTCTAAACGACAACGCTGCTATAAATGAAGGTTATTCTAGTGAATATGCAAAAAAACTACAAGAACAACGCAGAAAAATAGAAGCGCTAAAAAGAAAAGGAGAAGCACCAAAAGTTAACATAAAAAGAAGAACTACAATTAGCTATTCCTTAATTGATAGATATGATGTAAGTCTTCCAAATCCTGTTTATACTTGCGAGAGCTTTGGCAAAGTGGTAATAAATATAAAAGTTAGTCCACAAGGAGATGTAACAGACGCTTCTTTTAATAAAAATAGCTCTACCACCCAAAACGGATGCCTTGTAGACAACGCCATAAATTACGCACTAAAAGCTAAATTTAGCTCCGCAAACACAAGTTCAGAACAACCTGGAACGATTACCTATTTATTTCAAGGAGAGTAATTCCAAAAGATCGGCTATTGTATTTTCTCCCTTATCTTTATTGTACCAAATTTGCAAATCTTGTTTAAACTCAGCAGTTAAAGTTCCGTGCTTTTCTTTATAAGTTTTTACCATATTTGTTGCTATAGAAGGTCTCGGTCCCCAACAATCTATAACCTCTTTTATAGCTTCATCAACCATTATAAGTTTAGGAATAGAACGGCTTCCACGTGTTAAAAAGTTATCCATCAACTCAGAATTTTCGTCTCTTAAAACAACTTTAAGAGTTATATTATTAGAAGCTTCGGCTATTTTATTAATTATAGGGAGTGTTTGCGCCGCATCCCCACACCAACTTTCAGTCAAAACTACCCAAATAACTTTTCTGTCCAAAGACTGCAATTTTTCTAGCACTTCTTCAGAAAGCTTAGTAGTTTTATCCAACCGCTTCATCCGTTTATGGTTTAACAAACTATAATTACTCAAAGCTTCTGTCTGCGCTACTCCAGTTGATTTATTTTCTAACACTAACTGGTCCACTAACACTCGGTAATCTGAATATGTATATCCTGTTTTAAACGCTTCTTTAATGAGTTTTTTTACTATTTCTTCCATAAAATTTATATCGGCAAATACTACATTATTATTTCATATCTTAGACTCAAATTTATGTAAAACTTACAGCAATTAAGCTGATAAATATCATACGTATGCAACGATGTGGATGGTGTGTAGGCGATACACTTTACGAAGATTATCATGACAATGAATGGGGAGTTCCAGTTTATGATGATGCTACTATTTTTGAGTTTCTAATCCTAGAAACCTTTCAAGCTGGACTTAGTTGGATTACCATTCTAAGAAAGCGTGAGAATTTCCGAAAAGCTTTTGACAATTTTGACTATAAAAAAATTGCGAAGTACAACACCTCTAAATATGATTCTCTTCTTTTAGATGAAGGAATTATTAGAAATAAGTTAAAAATTAAAGCAACTATTTCCAACGCTCAGAATTTTATTAAAATTCAAGAAGAACATGGAAGTTTTAGTAAATATATATGGAGTTTTGTTGATGGGAAACCGATTCAAAACAAAGTTGAAAATTACAAAGAAGCTCCTGCAAATACAGCTATTTCTGATGCTCTGAGTAAAGATTTAAAAAAACGCGGATTTAAATTTGTAGGCTCTACAGTAATGTATGCACATATGCAAGCTACTGGTATGGTTAACGACCATGAAGTTAATTGCTTTAGATATAACCAAGTAAAATCTCCTTGAGAACACCCAAGCAAAACCTAAAATACTAAAAGAGAACTAAAAAGTATTTTGCCACAAAACTCTGGGCATACTCAGAACAATTTATAAAACATTTAAGTATTGATTATTGAGGACAAACTAATTAGATTTCAAAACACTTATAAAAACCTCCCTTGGAATTTCACGAGCGCCAAGGGAATACAAATGATCTGTATATAACTGACAATCTATTAACTTATAATTTTCTTTTTCTAACTTCTGTGCTAAATATATAAACGCAGTTTTGGAGGCATTACTCATTTTTGAAAACATACTTTCACCACAAAATATATGTCCTAAATCTACCCCATAGAGTCCGCCAACCAATTCATTTTCATACCAAACCTCAACAGATTTAGCCACTCCCATCTTATGCAGTTTTATATAAGCGGTAGTCATATCTTCATCAATCCAAGTTCCATCTTGCCCCTTTCTCTCAATTTTAGCACAATTTCTAATAACATCTTCGAAAGCTTTATTATAAGTAATTTTGAAAATCTTCTTCTTCAAAACAGTCTTCATACTTTTAGAAATTTTTATGTGAGAAGGCACTAAAACCATTCTCGGATCTGGACTCCACCACAATATTAAATCTCCTTGATCAAACCATGGAAAAATTCCTTGGTTATACGCCTCAATAAGTCTTTCTGTTGATAAATCTCCCCCTACGGCAACTACTCCATCTACAGAAGCATTTTCTACTGGCGGAAATACTATCTTTTCTGTGAGAAAAAACATTTAATCCTTTGTTTTTAGTTGTAAAATTTAAAAAATATAGTAAAAAAAGTATATTTAACTTGTATATATTGAATTATTATTACATTTTTGATATATGTCATTGTAACCAATTATTTTCATCATTGCTTTTTGAGTTTAATACAATGACGTACCTAAAACCACAATATTAAGTCTCAACAATTTTTGTTGAGACTTTTTTTATATATCACTTATAATTTACACCAAAAAAAAGAGCCCTTAGGACTCCTTTTTTCTTTCTATTTTTTTTATCACACCTTAGATCAAGCCTAAGATGTATTTATATAAAACAAATTAACTCATTGAGCGCAGATTCCTTTAATAAACTCAGGACAGGCTTTAGAGAATTAAACTCACTATGAGATTAAAAAGGAAGATCGTCGTGATCATCTTCTTTAAAATCGTTTGCTGGTTCAAAAGCATCTTCCGGCGGCATTGGTGGCATTTCTGGCGCACCATTTCCTGCTGGCTGTAAATTCTCAATTCTCCAACCCTGGATAGAATTAAAATACTTAGTTTCTCCTTGCGGATTAACCCATTCTCTACCTCTAAGATTAATACTTACCTTTACTTGTTGTCCTACTTGATATGCGTTAAGAATATCGCATTTATCTTGAACAAACTCAATCATAATATGTTGAGGATATTGCTCTTCCGTAGTTACTACCATTTCTCTTTTTCTAAAACCATTGTTTCCAAAAGTTTTAGTCTCATCAATCAACTTTATTTTTCCTTGTACTTCCATGCGTCAAAAATATTAAAATATATTCAATTTATTTAGCCAATAATAGTTTCCATGCAGAAACAACATCATTATTTGCAATCATCTCTTGAGCTTTTGCGTGTATCTGTGCTATATCATCGGCACTTATTAACTCTCTTATTTTTATAGAACTCTCAACAAACTCTTCTATTTCTTCTTTTGAGGGAACTCTTTCTACATTCCCTAAAACACCTAAATCGTTACCTGTTAGCACTTTACTATTTCTAATATCAAAAGGAATATTATCAATCCCAATTCCTATGCTAGCTAAAGGCTTTGGCACCTCAAACATTCCTAAATTAGCACGACTGTACCAATTTCCTCCCATTCTACTTACCAAATCTATTTTGTGCTGATCTATTTGTCCATTTTCATCTAAAACAGCTTCATTTATATGAAGTTTAACTACTTCACAAACAATTAAATTTCCAGCCCCCCCTTCTTCTCCTAGAGCAATAACTTCATTCACTTTACACTCAAATTGTACTGGCGACTCCCCCACTCTAAATGGTTTTATAAGCTCCGACTTTAACATTGTAAGTCCTGCTTTTTCAAACTCATTAACTCCTTTTGGATACTCTGTACTACTTAAAGAAACTTGCTGAACTATATTATAATTTACAATGTTAACAACAACTTCTTTAGTTTCTAATATATTTTCCAAAGTATGCTTTGTAGTATTATCTCGAACCCTTCTATTTGCAGAAAAAATCATAATAGGTGGATTGGAACTATACACATTAAAAAAACTAAAAGGCGATAGATTTACAGCTCCATTAGCATCAATAGTACTAGCAAAAGCAATAGGCCTTGGTCCTACTGCTCCAAGTAGATAACCATGAAGTTTGCCTGTGGATATTTCTTTAGGATCTATAGATAACATACTGTTGTTTTAAACAAAAATAGCTTAAATAAAACGGAGGCAAAAATGTTTTAATACAAAGTAATCCCTCCATTTTTAAATTTTAAAAAGCCCCTAGTTTAGAATTGCGTTGATGGCTAGCGCAGCTAAAACCCTTATCCGCAGAATAGTAACCGAAATCTCTGAGATCAGGAGTGTAGCGACGCAGCGTTACGGTTTTTCGACCTCGTTGTCAAAAAAACCATACATTTTAAACCTTTGTAGGTGAAGCAACAATAAATTTGATGGTTTTACTTTATATTTATACATTGTCAAGTAAAATTCCTCAAAAAAGCCATGAGATATAAGAGGAAATAAATTTTTCGACAAAAGTGTCGGAGCAATAAACCTCGATAAATGAGTAAAAACTTTTCTTCGAATAAATGAAAAAAGCTACCCGTTGGATTCTTATAATGTCCTCATTTGTAATTGTTATTTCTATTTTATGGAATACCTATGTTTTCTTTCAGAAATTTAAAGAAGAAGAGCGTACTAAAATGAAAATTTGGGCGGAAGCATTAGGAGAGTTTTTACAAACTACCGATTTAGACCGCGATTTAGGGAATCTTACCTTAGCTGTTATAAAAAATAACACCAGTACTCCTATGATATATATGGGGAAAAATGGAGAAGTTAGGTCGAATAATCTTCCAGAAGAAAAAGCTAATGATTCTATATACATAAGAAATAAAGTCCGACAATTTGTATCCGAAAATGCTCCTATTGAAGTTACTTTTAGAGCAGAAAAATACGGAACATTATATTACGGAAATTCAGATGTTTTAAACAATTTAAAATATTATCCCATAGCGCTTATTTTAATAATCGTTTTCTTTGGAGGTACTGTTTACTTTTTCTATCAAATTTCTAAAGTAGCAGATCAAAATAAACTCTGGGCTGGAATGGCAAAAGAAACTGCACACCAAATAGGAACTCCGCTCTCTTCTCTTTTAGGATGGGCAGAACTATTAAAGTCTGAAAATGTAAACCCTACCATTACTCAAGAAATAGAAAAAGATATCGATAGACTCTCTACCATTACAGAACGCTTTTCCAAAATAGGCTCTGTACCAAAATTAGAACGCCTAGATGTTATTTCAGAAACAAAAAATACATTTGATTATATCCAAGCCAGAAGTTCTAAATTGGTAGATTTTCATTTCAAAGCTCCAGCTAAAGAAATATACAGTCTTGTTAACCCTCAACTCTATAGTTGGACTATTGAAAATCTCATCATAAACTCTATTGATGCTATGAAAGGAAAGGGGAAATTAGAAATTGAAATTTTTGAAGATAAGAAAACAGTAAAAATAAACGTTATAGACACAGGAAAAGGAATTATGAAAAGTGATTTTTACAAAATATTCGAACCAGGCTATACCACCAAAAAAAGAGGTTGGGGTCTAGGACTATCTCTGGTAAGAAGAATTATTGAAGATTACCATGATGGGAAAGTAAAAGTTTTAAATTCTGTTTTAGGAAAAGGAAGTACTATACAGGTTACTCTTAAGACTGAAGAACTATAAATCAAAATAAACCTACAGTGAAAACTATACAAAAAGAAATTAAGGAAGCCTCATTAACCAATAATTGTCCTGAATGTTTTTCAAACCAAGGGCTCTTACTCACTTTTTACCAAAAACATATTGAGAGTGCTTGGTATATAAATGCTACAAAAGAAATAACCGACAAAATTGTTTGTGGAAATTGTAACACAACTATTTATCCTGTTCGATGGACGGAAGACATTGAAAGAGTAAGAGAGTTTTATGCAAAAACTGTTGAAAACCCAAAAACATACTTTAAACTAACTCGGCTTTCTATTTTTATGATGTTAGCAATTGTTGGAATTGCCATTGCAGTTTTTATATTTCTACGTAGCAATAATAGTATCTAAAAGACTAAACTATAGCAGCACTTACTTTTTTAGCAATTTCTTTAAACTCATCATCGGATAGCTTTACTTTTTGCTGAAAAGTCATTTCGCTCATAGCATTTAAAGGAATTAAATGAACATGCGTATGCGGAACTTCTAGTCCTACCACAGCAATCCCTACTCTTTTACAATCTATTACTTTTTCAAGTGCTTTGGCTACTTTTCTAGAAAAAGACATTAACCCCATATAAGTCTCTTCATCTAAATCGAAGATTTTATCTGTTTCTTTTTTAGGAATACATAGCGTATGGCCTTTTGCATTAGGATTGATATCCAAAAAGGCGTAAAAATTTTCATCTTCAGCTACTTTATAACTAGGGATATCTCCATTAATAATTTTTGTAAAAATTGTTGCCATACAAGGAAAAAACTTCAGTTTCTATTTAAACTCTAAAATAAAAAAGGTTTGACTAACAGCCAAACCTTTTTTATACTAAACACCGTTTAATTATAACAATGTATCGATTGCTTCATTATATGCTGTTTTAGGAGCAACACCTACTTGTCTTCCTACAACTTCTCCATTTTGAAAAACTAAAACTGTAGGTATATTTCTTACGCCGTATTTAGCTGCAAATTCTTGATTAGCATCAACATCTACTTTTCCAATAACAGCTTTACCTTCGTATTCTTCGGTTAATTGGTCAATAATTGGAGCCACCATTCTACATGGACCACACCAAGCTGCCCAAAAATCTACTAATACTGGTTTGTCACTTTTTAAAACTACTTCATCAAAAGTAGCATCTGTTATCTCTAAAGCCATTTTATTTAATTTTAATGTGTTCTACTTTATTATGCAAATTTAGTCAAATATTTCTCGAATCCTTACAGAGAGCATATATGTTTTTACTATAAAACCATTTGATTTTCTGATAGGAATCTTAAATTTATAAAATAACTATTAATATTATTGCTATTTTACTATCTTCATAAGATGAAGCACCCCTCTATACTTTTATTTTTTTTAGTTTCGAGTTTCATTATTAAAGCACAAGAACTCAATTCCATAGAAGACAATTTTTCATGGAGTCCCCTATATGTAAAAGCCTCTGCATACAATTCTTTAAAAACGCAAACCGTTGGAAATCCTGCTATAAGTGCATGGGGAGATACTTTACAACCTGGAATGAAAGCAATTGCAATCTCAAGAGATTTACTAAAATTAGGAATTACCCATAATACCCCTATTAAAATTGAAGGTTATGAAGGTATTTATTTTGTAAAAGATAAAATGAATGCACGCTACCGAAAAAAAATTGATATTTATATGGGAATAGAGCTTCAAAAAGCGAGGGATTTTGGAAACAAGAATCTTAAAATCTGGTATGGAATTCCTCAAAAAAATGAAAATTAACCTCTAAAACTAATTTTCTACTAAAATTGACACCTACTTTTTAAATTCCAGAGGAAAAGTTCTATTTTTAGGAATCATTAATCAAAAAATACTATCATGAAGTCTTTAATTTATCTTTTATCATTCTTAATTCTACTAGCTTCCTGCAAAAATGAACCTGAAGGGACTAACGCTTTAACCTTAGGAAAACTTACTCTTGAGGATGCCACCCCCTCTCCAGGAGATTCATTAAATATAAGTTACAATGAAAAAGCAGTAGATAGCATCGAAGCTATGTTCTATTACCTTGTAAATACCAATGCTTATGCAGTTGATATTCATTTAAAAAATGATACTAAAAATACATTAAAAGCAACAATTCAAATTCCTGATTCGGCTGCTGCTATTGCCTTCAATATTAAAAAAAATGAAGAAATAGATAACAACAACAAAGAAGGTTACATTATTCCTTTGCACAATTCTGAAGGACATATTATTGCTGGAAGTAATGCCGCAAAAGCATATTATAGATTAAATTTTGGCGAAAGAAATGAATTGGAGGTAAATAAAGATTCTATTGTTACTGCAATCCAAAAAGATATTACAGAACACCCTGAAATTTCTAAAGAATGGAAGCTTGTTTACCTAGACTTAATGTATAAAGAACGTAAAGAAGAAGGAAAAAAATTAGTAACTAAATACATCGATTCGCTGTCTTCTAAAGAATCTCTAACAGAAAAAGAGTACCAATCTTTACTAAGAATGTATAATTTAACTGGAAATAAAGAAAAGGCAGATTCTATAAAAACTGCTGCAATTGCTACTTTTCCAAAAAGTAAAATTGCAGAACGAGAATCGCTAATTAAAGTTTATGAAATTAAAGATTTAGATGAAAAAACTAAGGCTTATGCAGATTTTAAGACGAAATTTCCTGAAGCAACTGGTCAAATAAACGATGCTGTACTTAGAACTATTGCATTGGCATATAATAAAGAAGGAGACGTTGCTAAATTTGATGAATACGCTAATCAAATCGATGAAGAATTAAACAAAGCTTCTGTTTATAATAGTGTTGCTTGGGAAAAAGCAGAAGCAAAAAAAGATTTAGATTTTGCTGAAAACCTATCCAAACAATCTCTTGAATTAATTAATTCTCTAAAAGAAGATCCCTCTAATAAACCAGATTATTTCTCTGAAAGTCAGTTTAAAAACAGACTAGAGGGAACTTATCAAATGTATGCAGATACGTATGGTTTAATTTTATTTCAACAAGGAAAAACAAAAGAAGCTATTGATACTCAAAAAATAGCTGTAGGCGATGGAAAAAGTGTAGATGTAAATAAAAGATATCTAGAGTTTTTAATGACCGATAAACAATACAAAACTGTATTGGAAAAAGGAGAATCTTTTATAAAGTCTGGAAACTCTAATCCTGAAATGTTAGATTATTATGTTACAGCATATAAAGAAGTTAATGGAGAAGAAGGGCTTGAAGCTAAAGTTGCCGAATTAGAAGCTGCTGCACATAATTTATTAGTAGAAAAAATTAAAAGCAATTTAATAAGTGAAGAAGCAGCAGAATTTGCACTAAAAGACATGGAAGGTAAAGAGGTGAGTCTTTCTTCATTAAAAGGAAAAGTTGTTATTCTTGATTTTTGGGCAACTTGGTGTGGCCCATGTAAAGCCTCTTTTCCAGAGATGCAACAGCTTGTAGAAAAATATAAAGACAATGAAAATGTGGCAATTTTGTTTGTAAATACTTTTGAGAACACTCCTAAAAGAGAAAAAGACATTACCGATTTTATTACTAAAAACAAATATGATTTCCATGTAATTCTCGATGCTCCAATTAAAGACAGTAGAAATTTTGTGGTAGCCGACAGTTATGGAATTAGAGGAATTCCTACAAAAATTATTATTAGTCCAGAGGGAAAAATTAATTATAAATCTGTGGGCTACGAGGGCAACGGAAAGCTCTTAACCGAAATGGAAATTTTAATAGAGCTTATAGAAAAAAGCTAATAAAAATATAGCATATCTATACTTTATAAAACTAAACGATCAACTTTTTCTGAAAAAATCAGCTAAAGTTGATCGTTTAATTATTTTTACAAGCTAGTCCAACCCTTTGAATGGGAAGGATAATAAACTTCTAGTTTAATTTATAAACAACATTTTGAAGGTTCAATTCTTGAAGTAACTCATTAGAGATATTCACTTTTTGTTTTCTGCTTGGCATTGTTAATTTAATTTCATTCTCCATTTCATACACCACAAAATTTAAAGTATGATCTCCTTTATGCATGGAAATTACATCTTTTAACGTATCAATACGATTATCTTCTAATTCATCAAGTTTTAAATGAATGGTAAGTTTTCGAGCATATTTATCCATTACATCCTGCAATTGTTCCATAGAGTTAAATTGCAATCTAGGATCTCCTCTTTTACCAGTTTCTCTATTTACCCAACCTTCTCTAACAAAGGCTTTGATATAAATAAAAGAGTTTATCATTAAAAAATGGCGGAATTTAAGATATTCTTCTCCAAACATTCTAAATTCATACGTATCTGTATAATCTTCAACGGTAAATAATGCCCATCCTTTTCCATTTTTAGAAACCCTATGTTGCACATCAGAAATAACCCCTGCAAAAGAAACTTCTCGGTTAACAATGGCTTCCAAATCATTAAAAGCTCCGATAGTTCCATTACAGAATACATTAATTTCAGTTTTAAAATCGTCTAATGGGTGTCCGGAAATATAGATTCCTACCACTTCCTTTTCACGTTTTAATTTCTCCATGGTCCCCCAGGTTTCGCAAGGTGGAACTTGGGGTTCGGGAATTTGCACATCGCTAGCCTCTCCAAAAAGACTTACTTGCGAGGAGTTTTCATTTTCCTGAAATTTAGCACCATACTTCACTGCTTTTTCCAAAAAAGTTATCCCATCTCCTTCTGCATGAAAATATTGCGCCCTATGTGTATCTCCAAACGAATCGAGTCCTCCTGCTAATGCTAAGTTTTCAAATGCTTTTTTATTGGCTGCTCTTAAATCTATCCGTTTTGCCAAATCAAAAATAGACTTATACTTTCCGCCTTCTCTTCCTTCTACAATGGTATTTACAGCACCACGACCAACACCTTTTACTGCGCCCATTCCAAAACGAATAGCACCATCGTTATTAACCGTAAATTTATAGTAAGATTCATTTACATCTGGACCAAGAACTTCAATTCCCATTCGCTTACATTCCTCTAAAAAGAAAGTAACCTGTTTAATATCGTTCATATTATTAGACAGTACAGCTGCCATATATTCCGCAGGATAATTTGCCTTTAAATATGCTGTTTGATACCCAATCCAAGCATAACAGGTAGAATGCGATTTATTAAAAGCATAACTTGCAAATGCCTCCCAGTCTTTCCAAACTTTCTCCAGCGTTTCTCTAGAATGCCCTCGAGCCTCTCCTCCATCTAAAAACTTTGGTTTAAGCTGTTCTAGTAATGCAAATATTTTCTTTCCCATTGCCTTACGCAAAACATCGGCTTCCCCCTTTGTAAAACCTGCTAACTTTTGAGAAAGCAACATTACCTGCTCTTGGTAAACCGTAATCCCGTAGGTCTCCTTAAGGTATTCTTCCATGGCATCGAGATCATATTTAATCTCTTCATCTCCATGTTTTCTACGGATAAAACTCGGGATATATTCCAAAGGCCCTGGACGATATAAGGCGTTCATTGCAATTAAATCGGCAAAAACGGTAGGTTTTAAATCCTTCATATGTTTCTGCATTCCGGCAGATTCATATTGGAAAATTCCTACGGTTTCTCCTTTCTGGAACAGCTCGTATGTTTTTTCATCATCTAACGGAAATTCATCTGGATTTAAATCTATCCCATGCTTATATTTTACCAATTTAACGGTATCCTTAATAAGCGTTAGTGTTTTTAATCCGAGGAAATCCATTTTTAATAATCCCGCATTCTCCACCACGGAATTATCAAATTGCGTAACATATAAATCGGAGTCTTTAGCTATAGAAACAGGAACAAATTTGGTAATATCGTCTGGGGTAATAATAACTCCACACGCATGAATTCCTGTATTTCTAACCGACCCTTCTAAAATTCTTGCTTGGTTTACCGTCAGCGCTTCTAAATCGTCTCCATCTGCTATATTTTTAAGCTCGTTTACTTTATCAATTTCTTCAGCGCGTAAACTCCCTTTTAACTTAGCATCGTCTAAACTAAAAATCTTAGCCAGCTTCATATTTGGAATTAGCTTAGCTATCCTATCGGCATCGTGTAAAGGTAAATCAAGCACACGTGCTGTATCTCTAATAGAAGACTTAGCAGCCATGGTTCCATAAGTAATAATTTGCGCTACTTGGTTGGCACCATATTTATCTATTACATAATCCATTACACGCCCACGCCCTTCATCATCAAAATCAATATCAATATCTGGTAAGGATACACGATCGGGATTTAAAAACCGCTCAAAAAGTAAATCGTAGTGAATAGGATCGATGTTTGTAATTTCCAAGCAATAGGCCACTGCAGAACCAGCAGCAGAACCCCTCCCCGGACCAACAGAAACATCCATTTTACGAGCTGCTGCAATAAAATCTTGTACAATTAAAAAGTACCCTGGATATCCTGTATTTTCAATAACGCTTAACTCAAAGTCTAATCGTTCCTTAATTGACTCTGTAATTTCTGGATAACGCCTTTTTGCTCCCTCATACGTTAGGTGTCTTAAATATTTATTTTCCCCACGTTTTCCATTATCATCTTTATCCTCTTCAAACTGAAATTCTTCTGGAATATCAAACGCAGGTAATAAAACATCTCTAGCTAGCTCATACGGCTCTACCTTATCTACAACTTCCTGAATATTAAAAATAGCTTCAGGAAGATCTTTAAAAATGGCTTTCATTTCCTCGCCACTCTTAAAGTAATATTCTTGATTTGGCAATCCGTATCGATATCCTCGCCCACGACCAATAGGCGTATCTTTTTTCTCTCCGTCTTTAACACACAATAAAATATCATGTGCATTTGCATTTTCTTTATTTATGTAATAGCAATTGTTTGTTGCTACTAACTTTACTTGATGTTTATTTGCCAACCTTACAAGTTCGCTATTCACCCTATTTTCATCTTCTTGATCGTGGCGCATTATTTCCACATACAAGTCTTCTCCAAACTGCTCTTTCCACCAAAGCAAAGCCTCTTCTGCTTGTACCTCCCCAATATTTAGGAGTTTACTTGGAACTTCTCCATACAAATTTCCAGTAAGTACAATTATATCTTCCTTGTATTTTTCAACAACTTTTCTATCAATTCTTGGCACATAATAAAACCCTTCTGTATAAGCTATAGAAGACATTTTTGCCATATTATGATACCCTCGCTTATTTTTAGCAAGCATCACAATTTGGTAACCATTATCTTTAACAGATTTATCTAAATGATTTTCGCAAACATTTAAAGTACATCCTAAAATAGGTTTTATAATTGTTTCAGAAGGCTCTTCTCCATTTGCAATAGCCTCTTCATTTCTGGCTTTTACTCCTTTATTATGATTTCCAACTTCTTTTACAAAATGAAAAGCCCCCATCATATTTGCCATATCTGTAAGTGCTACCGCTGGCATTTTAGCTTTTGCCGTTGCAGCAACCAAATCTGGAATACTTGAAGTAGCCTGAAGAATAGAAAACTGAGAATAATTATGAAGGTGTGAAAAGTTAACCTCTTCTAACTCTTTTATGTTTTGATGTAGTTCTTCCTTAGAAATTTCTTCTGAAGGCGCTTCTTTCGCAATTTGCTCCCTAATTTTATCAGAAGCTTTTTTCAGATTAATATGCTTTAATCCGATAAGCTCAATTGGCTGCGGATTGGCCTCAGAAAAATCTCTAAAATAGGAAGGTAAAACATCTAATTCTTCCGCAGTAAAAACCTCTTTACGGATAAGTTCTAAAAAGCAACGTGTGGTTGCTTCCACATCTGCTGTGGCATTATGAGCTTCTGCAAAAGGTTCATTAAATAAAAACTCATGAAGCTCCGTTAGTGTGGGAAGTTTAAATTTCCCTCCTCTTCCTCCAGGAATCTTACATAAAGATGCTGTAGTTTCTGTACAAGTATCTAAAACAGGTAACTCGGTTAGATTACTTTCTACTCCCGCACGGTAAAATTCCGCACCCATAATATTTACGTCAAATCCTACATTCTGACCAACTACATAAGTGGATTTTGATAAAGCTTTCTGAAACTTTTCTAATACTTCATCCAATGGAAGCCCTTCCTGTTCGGCTAATTCTGTAGATATTCCATGTATCTTTTCAGCATCAAAAGGAATATTAAACCCTTCTGGCTTGATTAAATAATCCTGATGTTCTACAAGATTTCCCATATCGTCATGCAATTGCCATGCAATTTGAATTGCTCTTGGCCAATTATCAACATCGGTTATGGGAGCATCCCAACGTTTCGGTAATCCGGTAGTTTCTGTATCAAAAATCAGGTACATAAAATTGCTATCTCTTTAAGATTGAAGTAATTAGTTGTAAGCCAACTGAAAGCTTAAAATTAAGGATATTTTTGAGAGTAAAAAGCATAAATTATCAGGAGTTATCAACTACCTCGGGCAAGCCCACAAGGTATTCAAAGGAAATAAATTAAATTCATTTCGACCCAGAGCCCATCGGTAAACTCAGCACAGGCTCTGGGGAATTAAACCCTCTTTGAGGGATTAAAACAAAAAAGGCTGCTTATTTCTAAGCAACCTTTTTCAATTAACTCTATAATTAATCAACTACCTCGAAGCAAGCCTACGAGGTATTCAAAGTAAAATAATTTAATCCATTTCGATGCAGAGCCCTTCGGTAAACTCAGCACAGGCTCTAGGGAATTAAACCCTCAATGAGGGATTAAGATACAATATGCTCATAACGTTTTGCATTGTTTACAGAGTTTTTGATAGCATTTCGCTGCCTCGTAATCATTGCTTTTGTAGATTCTGGCAAGGATGTTTCTTCTAGAATTTCATTATAATCTTCCAAACTTGCCTCCTCTCCTCTTTGTACTTCTTCTAAAATTGCCTCTTCATCATTACTAGATAAAGCCGATTTTATATTCATCCAAGTACGGTGCATATCTCCTGTTATACTACCCGAATCTATAGGCTTTTCTCCAAAAGAAATGATCTCTCTTTTCAACTCATCAGCAAACTTTTCTCGTTCTGCCGCTTTACTTTTAAAATAAGTTTTAAGATTTGTATTATCTACATGCTCACTAGAATTTACAAAACCCTTTTGCGCATCATAATTCTTTTCTAATAATTCATTTATTTTTTTGGCAACATCTTCTGTGTAACTCATAATTCAATTTTTAAATGGTTAATAATCTATTTCTCCTCTTAATTTACTAAACCATTCTTCCAAACCAAAGGAAAAGGGGTGGTTTAGGTATTATTTAACCTTAAATCTTAAAGGAATTATAATACTTTTTATGTAAACAAATTCTTTATTTACAAAGCGAATTGCTTCGATTCATTATAAAAATTGTTACCTATTGAGATTCCTAAAAAAAATAGAAAAATTTCATCAGAATAATTTATGGGTTTAATTATCTTTGTGCCTACATTAAAAAAATATATTGATGTCAATTTCAGATTTATATTCTTCAGGTTTTAGAGATAGAAACCGCGATCATTTTGCAGCTATTGTTAGAGTTGCCTTATCTGATGGCGAAATGTCTCCTGAAGAAAAAGCATTTTTAGACCGTTTAGCAAATAATTTAGATATTTCTCCTGAGCTATATGAGAGTATTCTAGAAAATCCGTCTGCATTTCCAGTAAATCCACCTTCGTTGTACAACGCAAGATTGGAAAGACTATATGATATTGGGCGTATGATTTTTTCCGACCATATCGAAGATGAAGATGAAATGCGAATTATGAGAAGATTGGGTATTGGTTTAGGTTTTAATCCTGCTAACGTAGATCTTATCAATAAAAAAGCGATGGATCTTATCCACAAAGGAGTAGATTTAGATACTTTTATTGAAGAAATTAAGCACATGAACCGCTAAGGGTTTATTGATAAAAAGTCAAAAGGCAGTACTTGAAAAAGTGCTGCCTTTTTGGTTATTTATAATTTTGAATAAACTCCTCCGCTTTTTCTACCATTTTTTTACTTCCGCAGTAAAAAGGAACTCTTTGGTGTAACTCTGTGGGGTTTATATCTAAAATAGCTCTAGTTCCATCACTAGCTTTTCCACCTGCTTGTTCTGCTAAATATGCTATTGGATTACATTCGTACAACAACCGTAATTTCCCATTCATAGCTTTACTACTTTCTGGATATAAAAAAATCCCTCCTTTAATCATATTTCTATGAAAATCTGATACCAAAGAACCTATATAACGGGAGGTATAAGGACGATCTTCTTCTTCCATTTGGCAATATTTAATATACTTTTTTACACCTTCTGGAAAGTGCACATAATTTCCTTCATTTACAGAATAAATGCTACCATTTTCTGGATATTGCATATTTGGATGCGACAAATAAAATGTCCCGATAGCAGGATTTAATGTAAATCCATTTACTCCATATCCTGTAGTATAAACCAACATTGTAGAAGTCCCATAAACTACATATCCAGCAGCTACTTGATCTCTCCCTGGCTGTAAGAAATCGTCAATAGTAACAGGAGTTCCAATAGGAGTTACCCTTCTATAAATCGAAAAAATAGTCCCTACAGAAACATTTACATCTATATTACTAGAGCCGTCCAAAGGATCAAACAACACTACATATTTATTCTGATTGTTGTTATCATGACTGTTTATGGCAACAAAATCGTCCTCTTCTTCTGAGGCTATTCCGCAAACAATCTCTCTGTTTGTTAATGATTGAATAAACTTTTCGTTTGCTAAAACATCTAGTTTTTGTTGATCTTCGCCTTGCGCATTTATATCGCCGCTTGATCCTAAAACATCTACTAAACCTGCTTTATTAACTTCGTGGTTTACAACTTTAGCTGCTAAACGAATGGCGTTGATTAATTTTGATAACTCTCCTGTTGAATACGGAAAAGCACGCTGATTTTCAATAATAAACTCGCCCAGCGTTTTGTTTTTCTTGGTCATAACGGTTTTTGTGTTTTTACGCTCACAAATATCGTCATTTTTGTGAAACTACAACGTTTTCGTTAAATTTCATTTTTATATATTTATAACTCTAAGTTATATTTGTAACAGATATGGAGTATAGAATTAGACTAGCAGAAAAAAAAGATATGAGCCAAGTTCTCGAACTTATTCAAGAACTGGCGGATTTTGAGAAAGAACCTGAAGCTGTGGAAGTTTCTGTGGAAGATTTAGTAAATGATGGATTTGCAGAGAATCCACTTTTTAAATGCTTCGTGGGTGAAGTAAATAACAAAATTGAAGGAATGGCACTTTTTTATAACCGCTATTCTACTTGGAAAGGAAAAACAATTCATCTTGAAGATTTAGTAGTTAGAAAAAGTTCGAGAGGAACAGGCTTAGGAAGTGCTCTTTTTGCCGAAGTAATTAAATATGGTCATAATCTTGGCGTAAAAAGAATAGAATGGGTAGTACTTGATTGGAATACTCCCGCAGTAAAATTTTATGAAAAGAATGGCGCCAATATCCTAAGAGATTGGGATACCGTACAATTAGACGAACAAGGAATTAAGAATTTTATAGCAAATACAAATTCATGAGAATTTTTAAATTTGGAGGAGCATCTGTAAAAGATGCAGAAGGGATAAAAAACGTAGTTAATGTATTACAAACCGTAGGGCACGAAAACACTTTATTAGTGGTTTCAGCTATGGGCAAAACAACCAACGCCATGGAGGTTGTGGTTAAAAATTATTTTGAAGACAAATCAAAACTTAATGCTTCATTCCAAGAAATTATTGATTACCACAATGATATTTTAATAGCGTTATTTGAAAACGAAAAACACCCTGTATTTCAAAAAGTTAAAGGCTTGATTGAGCAAGTTCAAGGATTTTTAGCATGGAATAAATCTCCAAAATATTCTTTTGTTTACGACCAAGTTGTAGGCTACGGAGAACTTATTTCTACAACTATTTTAAGTACTTATTTCTCTGAAGTAGGTATTAAAAATAAATGGTTAGACGTAAGAGATTACATCAAAACTGACGATAGTTATAGAGAAGGTTCTGTAAATTGGGATGCTACGCAAAAAAATATAGCTGAAAACATAGACCAAAGTTGCCTCAACATAACACAAGGTTTTCTAGGAAGCGATGATAATAACTTTACAACCACCCTTGGAAGAGAAGGGTCCGATTATACCGCCGCTATATTTGCATATTGCCTAAATGCAGCATCTGTAACTATATGGAAAGATGTGCCTGGAGTTTTAAATGCCGATCCTAGGTATTTTGAAAACCCAGAACTTTTAAACAGAATATCCTATAGAGAAGCTATTGAGCTTGCATTTTATGGCGCTTCTGTAATCCATCCTAAAACATTGCAACCGCTTCAAAGAAAGGAGATTCCACTTCATGTTAAATCCTTTATAAATCCTAAAGAAGATGGAACAGTAGTAATGAAAGGTAAAGGAATTACACCAAATGTCCCCTGCTTTATAGTGAAGAAAAATCAGATTTTAATGAAACTTTCTTCTTTAGACTTCTCTTTTATTGTTGAAGAAAATATTAGTGAGATTTTCAAACTTTTTAGTGATAATAGAATGAAAGTTGACTTAATTCAGAACTCCGCCATCAGTTTTTCTGTTTGTGTTGAAAATAAATTCAACAAATTAGATGACCTTTTAAAAATACTAAAATCTAAATTTAAAGTAACACATTACGAAGACGTATCGCTCTATACCATAAGACATTTCAATGAAAAAGCAATTGCTTCTTTACAGAGTGGAAAGGAAGTTTTACTTGAGCAACGTACGCAAGAAACAGTTCAGTTGGTTGTAAAATAAATCTAGAGCTCACTTTCTTTTTCTATATTTGTATTGATTAGACCTCAATATAATTTCAAATGGGATTAGTTACTGCAAAAGAAGTAGCACAAGTAATTAACGCAGATAAGTATGGATTTTTAGGAACATTAAGTGGTTGGGCACTAATGAAAGTTCTAAACATATCTGCGATTAATAGAGTATACGATAAGCATAAAGAGAAGAAAGATTTAGAGTTTTTGAATGCTATTTTAGATGAGTTTGAAATTAATTTTGAAATTCCTAAAGAAGATTTAAAAAGACTTCCAAAAGATGGAGCATATATTACTATTTCCAACCATCCACTTGGTGGAATAGACGGGGTTTTATTACTTAAATTACTGTTAGAGCAAAGGCCAGATTTTAAAATAATAGCAAATTTTCTATTACACAGAATAAAGCCATTAGCGCCTTATATTATGCCTGTAAACCCATTTGAAGCTCATAAAGATGCTAAAAGTAGTGTTGCAGGTTTTAAGCAATCGTTGAAACACTTAAGAGAAGGGCATCCTTTAGGGATCTTCCCTGCTGGAGAAGTTTCTACCTATCGAGATGGAAAACTAATTGTAGACAGACCATGGGAAGAGGCTGCAATGAAGCTTATTCAGCGTGCCGAAGTTCCTGTAGTACCGATTTATTTTCACGCTAAAAACAGTAAATTATTCTATCGTTTATCAAAACTGAATGATACGCTTAGAACCGCAAAATTACCTTCTGAAGTTTTAACGCAACGCAACAGAGTTATCCGTGTTAGAATTGGAAGACCTATTAGCGTTGAAGCACAACAAGAGCAAGAAAGTCTAGAGGATTTTACTGAGTTTCTTAGAAGAAAAACATATATGTTATCAAACGCTTTTGAAGAAGGACGTTTGTTTGATAAAGTACCTACAAGTTTTAAATTTCCACGCTCTCCTAAAGAAATTATTACTCCTGTGAGTAAAGAATTAATGGAGCGAGAGGTTAACGAATTAAGAGCGCTAGACTTACGTTTATTACAAAGTAAAAACTATGAGGTTTTTCTCGCCAAGGCGAAACAAATGCCATATATCTTAAGAGAAATTGGCAGACTTAGAGAGATTACTTTTAGAGAAGTAGGCGAAGGTACCAACCAAGCTATAGATACCGATGAGTTTGATGAGTATTACCACCATTTGTTTTTATGGGACAGTGATGAAAAAGCCATTGTTGGAGCCTATAGAATGGGAATGGGCTCGGAAATATTTAAGACAAAAGGAATTGATGGTTTTTATATGCAGGACTTGTTCAAATTTGAACCTGAGCTTCATAAAATGATGAGCGAATCCATAGAAATGGGTCGCGCATTTATTGTAAGCGATTATCAGCAAAAACCAATGCCTCTATTTTTACTCTGGAAAGGAATTGTACATACAACTTTAAGACATCCAGAGCACAAATATTTAATTGGAGGAGTGAGCATTAGCAATCAATTTTCTAATTTCTCCAAATCTTTAATGATTGAGTTTATGAAATCTCATTATTGGGATCCGTACGTAGCTCAGTATATTAGTCCGAAAAAAGAGTTTAAAGTAAAATTAAAAGACGCAGACAAAGAGTTTGTTTTTGATGAAACAGAAGCCGACCTCAACAAATTTGATCGGATGATTGATGAAGTTGAACCAGGAAACTTAAGACTCCCTGTATTGATTAAAAAATACATTAAGCAGAATGCTAAAGTGGTGGCTTTTAATGTAGATCCACTCTTTAATAATTCTGTAGATGGACTTATGTATATAAAAATTGCAGATCTCCCAGAAAGCACTGTAAAACCAGTAATGGAAGAATTCCAAGCAGAATTGGAACGAAAACATATGGAAGATTTAAATGGAAATGTAGAAGATTAAAAACCTATGCTATCCAAAAACATATAAGTGACTGTAAATAATAGCACTTAAAAAAGTATAGTGTACCTTCCTGAATGTTAAAGGATCTTTTCGAGAGTTAGCTGTTTGAAACTTCGACAAGCTCCTTTGACAACTAAAGAAAGTTTTTTAATTTTTTTGTTTACAAATTACATTGCCCCCTGTTGAGTTTCATTAAAAAAAGACCCTACGGATTGTTTTACCTCATATAGTTTATCAATATTGATACTATAACAGGTTTTTTTACCAATATGCTTCCCTATAATTAAGTCTACTTTTTTTAATTCTACCAAATGCTGAGAAATAGTAGCTTGGGCTAGATCTATATCTCTAACCATATCATTACAAATGCAATCTGGATTGTTGCTTATATACTGAAGTATAGCAATTCTGGCTGGGTGCCCCAACGCTTTAAACGTTTTGGAAAGTTTATTTTGCTCAAGTGTATGAGCTAACATTTTAGTAAACCCCATAATAGTTGTATTTTCTTTTTTAGCAAATGTAGTAATGGGGAAATGAACTTATCTTGACTTTTTCTATTACCTACAAAATAGTCATTTTACCCTCTAATTTTGTATTTTTCTCGAACCGTAGCGATGCTATGCTCCTTCAAAAATACTTTATTAACGAATAAAAGCACTATTTTTCGCTCAAATACAAAAAGTCAAGATAAGTTCAGTTATAAAAAATTAGTGCCTAAAAATAATAACAAAAGTTTTTAGGCACCAATTCTATAGTATTTAGAACCAAGGTTTTTTACCTACTTGGTATGTATTGTAAAATTCTTCGTCGGACTTTGTTAGATATATAATCCCTTCTATAAGACCAACTATTCCCATTAGACTAGCTCCTATTCCACAAGTAAAAGCTCCCAAAACTATTGTTACTGCCAACATAATAATTCCTTCCTTATTATATCCCAGAATAAATTTATGAATTCCTAAACTTCCTAAAACAACAGCTAAAATTCCTGCTAATATTTTTTTATTATCCTGACTATTAACTGCTTCTCGTGCATTTGTTGTAAACTCATTTGCTGTTTTCTTTGCATCGTTAGCAAAGTTTTCTGCGTTTTCCTCAAAAGAACCTTTGTCGTTAGTATCGCTCATTATATTTTTTTTAAAATTGGTTTAGTAAGCTAAATTAACAAAAATAGTCTCAAGAACATAACCTTAAATCGTTTTATTACACTGTTTTGTGTTTAAATTACCTTTTCTTAAAGTTTTTTTCATATAAGGAAATCCATTCTTCAACATTCATCTTTTTCATTAATTCAGAAATTAATTCAAAAGGAATCTGTTCAAATTTCTTAAATCGAACGCAACTCTTTCCCATATCCAGTTTTATATTGGTATGCTTTGGATATTCTTTTACAAACCAATTATAAATATTTTTATCAGCATAAATTCCAGAATGATAAAGTGCAATATGATTTTTTTGAGAGGCTATATTTATAAAAGGAAGAGGCAACTCTGGATTGCAATGGTAGCCACTAGGGTAGATAGCATGTGGAACTACATATCCTATCATTCCATAACTCATAGTTTCTTCTAAGCCTTTTGGTAGATTTTTCAAAATAACGTTTCGTAGCTTCTCAAAAGCCTCCTTCCTATCTGCAGGAACGGCTTTTAAATATTCTTGAACTGTATCTACGTCTAGTTTCACTATCAAAAATTCACATCTACTTTCAACCTAAATTAGTTGCTTCTTCTAAGTTAAGAAAATTCTGCTTTAATCTTATCTACAATTGTTTGCGCTAATTTTTCTTTACTTTCTATAGTCCAACCAGCAATATGTGGTGTTAATAAAACATTATCCGAAGCTATTAAATACCTTAATGCTTTTGGCATTTCATCAGAAAATAAATTCTCAAAAGATGCTTTTTCATATTCCAAAACATCCAATCCTGCTCCCAATATTTTTCCAGATTTTAAGGCCTCTACTAAATCGGAAGTCACCACACTTTTCCCTCGGGCAGTATTTATAAACCAAAACGATTTTTGAAAAGAATCTATAAATTCTTTGTTTATCATCCCCATCGTTTCAGGAGTTTGCGGAGTATGTAAACTCACCACATCTACCTTTTTCTTAAACTCAAGAATTCCCACTTGGCGGGCATTATCATCGCTCACTCCTCCTACAATATCATAACAAAGCACATCTACATCAAAGCCTTTTAATTTTTTAGCAAAAGCTTTTCCCATGTTTCCATACCCAATAATCCCTACGGTTTTTCCTTCAAGCTCTAGGCCTCTATTTTCTTCTCTTTTCCACATTCCATTACGCACTTCTTTATCCGCTCTATTTAGGTTATTAAATAAAGACAATAACATTCCCAAAGCCTGCTCCCCAACAGCATTTCTATTTCCTTCTGGCGCATTAAAAAGTTTTATACCTAATTCCTTAGCAACCTCCATATTAATGTTTTCCAATCCAGCTCCAACCCGTCCAATAAATTTTAGCTTGGTTGCCTTTCTTAAAAACTGTTCATCAATACGTATTCTGCTTCGAATAATAATTCCATCGTAATTATGAATCTTATTTTCCACTTCTTCTTGATTGGAGTTGTAATCTGTCTCGTTATCAAAACCTGCTGCTGCTAATTGCTCTATAAGTAGTGGATGATTTGTATCTAAATGAAGTACCTTCATTATCTTAAAATTTAATTCCTCTTTAGGGGTTTATTATTTTCTAATAAAAACTAAGACTCGGCAATATGAATTCTCTTGTACTGAATAGCTCGCAATCACTTCAAAAACCAATAGTTTAGTATTAGTTACAAAGGTAAACTTTAATTAAAATTAAACGAAAAACACATAGGTATTAAATAGTAAGAAAAGGTATAAAAGCCTTAAAGTTCTAATGAGTTGCTTTATAATGGTTTTTAATAATGCTTCTTAAAGTTGTAATTCTTTTCTCTTGGGTTTTAAACCGTTGAGACATATCTTCTTTTAAACTTTCTGATATTTCTTCTTTAATAAGAGCGGCTATTACAAAAGCATTTTTTTCTTCTAGAGCCAGTGCTTTTTTAAATAAATAAGCGCTACCATCTTTTACTATAAGCAAATTAAGAGCTAAGATGCTAATATATACAGAAATCTGAGTATGAGCCTTTAAAAGAGCTAGCTTTTGTTTATTCATAAAAGAATCATACATGTCTACACAAAAATCATTCTTAGTAAAAAAGCTTTCCTCATAAAAGATTTTAAGCTCCGAAGGAGAGATATAATACTGACATTCATTATACGTCTCTTTCAGCTTGCAGTTTATAACATACAGCTCAATAATATTTTTCTGAATGTTCTTATTATATGACTTAAATTCTTTCATAAAAAAAACTCCCTAAGGAGGCTCTTAGGGATTATAATTTAGGTAAAAATAATATAAGTAAGTATATGAGAGAAAATTTTTTACGATTTTTAACATTCTTTTCGTCAAACAACAATTTTTCCTACATCAAACACCTTTAAAAACCATTAATGTCCGAGTAAAAATACAAAACCACTTCGCTATAAGAAAAAAGACTAAATCTTAACTATCAAAGAATAAGCAGTTTAAAAAAACAACATTCCTAAAATCGTATTTTTATTCATTTTTTATTAATAGCAAGGAGTCTTCTTAAAAACCTCATTTAAACCTTGATATAAGTGAAGCCCAATAAATTCCGTTAACTTTTATCGAACAACAATAATTAAAACCCTAAAATCAGCTTAGCTATTGTAAAATATATCAATATCCCAAAAACGTCATTGCTGGTTGTAATAAAGGGCCCCGTAGCAACCGCTGGATCAATTCCCTTTTTATCTAAAAAAATAGGCACAAAAGTTCCAATAATTGCTGCAATTATAATAACAGTTACTAAAGCTATTCCAATAGTAGCAGAAACTAAATAAGACGTTTCAAACAAAAAATGACTAATTAAAAGTACTACAAATGCAATTGCTATTCCATTGGTTAAGGCTAAGAAAAACTCCTTAATCAACCTATGTAACATTTCTCCTCTAATAGTATCGTTTGCCAATCCTTGCACTACAATTGCAGAAGATTGAACCCCCATATTCCCTGCTGTTCCTTGTATTAAAGGCACAAATATTAATAATTCTGGATAGGTCCCCATGGCCCCTTGAAAACCATTAATTATACTCGCAGCACCCAGTCCGCCCAACATCCCAATAAGCAACCATGGTAAACGTGCTTTGGTTAGTTCCCAAACGCCATCATCTGCTTCTACATCTTGCGTAATACCTGCCGCCAATTGGTAATCTTTTTCTGCTTCCTCTCTAATTACATCTACTATATCATCAATGGTAATTCGTCCAACCAATCTTCCTAGTTCGTCAATTACTGGCACAGCTTCCAAATCGTATTTCGACATTAATCGTGCTACGTCTTCCCCCTTATCATTTACGGTTACATAATCCACTTTCGGAATATAAACACTACTTATTTCAGCTTTTGTAGAAGTGGTCAACAAATCTTTTAAAGACAGTCGCCCTTTTAATTTATCATCATTATCTACCACATAAATAGAATGTACTCTAGTTACATTTTCCGCCTGTCTGCGCATTTCTTTTACACAGGTAAGCACATTCCAATTTTCATTAACTTTTACAAGCTCTTTTGCCATTAATCCCCCAGCAGAATCCTCATCATAACGCAAAAGTTCCACAATATGGCGCGCATGATCCTTATCGTCAATCTGAGCAATAATTTCATTCACTCGCTCATCTGGAAGCTCTGCAATAATATCTGCAGCATCATCCGTATCAAGCTCGCTAATCTCCTCTGCAATCTCTTTTGCCGAAAGGTTTCCTAAAATCTGCTCTCGGATATCCTCATCAAGTTCGGTAAGAATATCAGAAGTTTTCTCACTATCGAGTAACTTTATAATATAAGTAGCCTCATCCAAGTTTAACTCATGGATAATCTCTGCAATATCGGCATAATGAAAATCTTCCATCATATCCAACAACGTAACATCCCCATTAGTCTCAATAAGGTGTTCAATCTGCTCTATGAGCTCTTCGCTTAGCTTAAATGGAATCATTTTTTACTTTTGTATTTTGGGCGCACGTCCATAAAAATGGCCGCCGGGCTATCCGCTATATCTCAGCCATACTTTGTATGGGCTGAGGATGCCGCTCCTATCCCTTGCGCAGATTACTACAAATCTTTTTCTATTCTAACAGTAAGTAATATAAAGTCGTCAACACTCATTTGTTCTGGTCTCCTATCAAATATAGTGTCTTCTTTTAAATTATCACTCAGCTCAAATGTTTTTAAACTGTTACGCAATGTTTTTCTTCGTTGACCAAAAGCCGACTTAACTACTCTAAAGAATAATTTTTCATCACATGGAAGCGAATAATCTTCTTTTCGTATCAATCTCAAAACTCCCGATTGTACTTTTGGCGGCGGATTAAAAACTTCTGGTGCTACGGTAAATAAATATTCCGCATCATAAAAAGCTTGTACCAAAACCGATAAAATTCCGTAGGTTTTATTGCCTTCCTTTTCACATATCCTAGCAGCAACCTCCTTCTGAAACATCCCTGTAAATTCAGGAATCTGATCTCGAAGTTCTAGCGCTTTAAAAACTATTTGAGAAGATATATTATAAGGAAAATTTCCTGTAATAGCAAACAAATCTTCTCCAAATAATAAAGAAGTATCATACTTTAAAAAATCGGCCTCAATTACCTTAAAATCTTTTTTGATGCTTGCAGGACGAGGATGCTCTAATAAGAAATTTTGTTGTAAATAAACAATAGATTCGCTATCAAGATCCATTGCAATAAGGTCTATATCCTTCTGTAGTAAATATTTAGTTAAGACACCAGTGCCTGGACCTATTTCCAATACTTTACTGTAATTATTTAGCGTTAAAGTGTCTCCTATTTGTTTTGCAACTTCCTCATCTTTTAAAAAGTGCTGCCCTAAATGCTTTTTTGCTTTTACTGGCGAACTATTGTCTACATTAGACTTTTTATAAGGTTTGTGCTCAAACTTCTTATTTTTCTTACTCATAGCCTTGCATTATGCTAAGAAAGCTTTTAATGCTCGCTTACAATTTCTAATTCTGTTCTAAAGGAAACTAATTTATTTGCAAATTTCCCTAAAGCTTTACTTCTTAAATTCTCTGCATCTTCTGCATAATAACGCTGTAAAGTGGCTTTATCTTTAGTATAATATTGTACAGAGTAAGTAATTCCTCCCATCTCTTCTTCCACCAAGACACGCGTCATTATAGCTTTGCTAAATTTTCCTGTTGCTATCATCTCCGGAATATGAACTTCTTTCATCCATAGCAACCACGCTTCATGAGATTGCTCTTCTATATTTGTTGTTACGTTATATATATACATGTGTTCAGTGTTCAGTGTTCAGTGTTCAGTGTTCAGTGTTCAAAATTAAGCATCTTAGCGCTAATTTCTCTTTTTAAAAAGAAACTTTTCAAATCTATTCCTTTGAGGCTCCTTCAAGTTAAGTCGGCACACAAACCCTAACAATACTCATAAGAAAACAACTTAATCTATTTTGAAGAGGCTTTTAACTTTTTGGCTACACCATCATAATAATCTTGTGTTACTACCTCCGTCCAAGTTGTTGGCTGTTCTCCACTATAAAACGCCAAGTATGTTACATCACTATCCTTGGAAGAAGAATGCCAATGTTCTATATTTTTTTCGCACTTAATTAGATCACCTTCTTTTAGAATTACAGCCTCTTTTCCTCTTTCTTGGTAATATGCTTCTCCATCCACAATTATTAAAACTTGTGCAGAACTATGTTTATGCCAATCCAAAGTTGAGTTAGCCTTAAAGGTTGCTTTTGTAATGTTATAGCCCAATTCTGTATCATCATGAATAATAGCATTTAACCAAGCTTCTCCAATATAATGAGTGTTTGGCGCTTTTGTCCCCTCCGTAAGATATGAGGAAACATTATATTCAGAATCTTGAGAAAACCCCAGTAATGAGGCTAAAATAAACAGTGTTAAAATTGAATTTTTCATTATATAAATTTTTAAAATATGTATTCTTTTTATTTGTTGCTTTATGCTTGCATACAACAAAATCCTTAAACTCTCTACGAAGGATTCACAGTATCACCTCGAAGTAATCGGTACTCTTTTCGGGCTTCTATAAAATAAATACTGTCTTGATGCTCAAAAATAATCCGTTCTAGTAACTTCTTGGCTTCTTCAGGTTTTGAAAGTTTATCTTTATAAATTGAAGCTAGTTTATACAATGCATCGTCCATAAGAATGTCGGTTGGATAAAACTCAATTATTTTCTGATAATTATATGCTGCCTTTTCATATTCCTCATGCTTTTCAAACAACTCTGCTTGTTTCAATAAAGCTTCATCTTCAATAGGCTCTCCTTTATGCTCTTTTAATATAATCTCCAACAATGCTATTGCCTTTTCATCGTTGTTTTGATAGGCTAATAAATCGGCTTTAGCATATAACTTTAACGCTGTTTGTATAGAATCTTTAAGCTTATTATCGGATATTAAAAGTTTTAATTCCAAAGCATCATTGGCTATTAATTGTGAGGTAGACGATTTTAAGACTTTCAATTGGGTTTCTGCCCACTCAAAATCTCCTTTATAGAAACTCGTTTGCGCTACTTTAAATCGTGCTTGCTGACCCAAAACATCATTTTTTAATTCCTTCTGAACTTGGGAATAATAAATCAACGCCTGATTAAATTTTTCGTCGTACACAAATACATCGGCGGTAGTCATTTTTATTTGTGCTTCAGCAAACTTATTTACAGGTAATTTTAAAGCATTTTTTAAAACTACAATAGCCTCATCACTT
>Ga0114902_1000251_pt1 | contig 33954 bp, 31 predicted proteins | sample MalvireepMed_s12_FD_87291 | JGI IMG/M metagenome (GOLD analysis project Ga0114902, IMG submission 87291) | Marine viral communities from the Global Malaspina Expedition - Malaspina viral metaG DeepMed_s12 | ecosystem: Environmental > Aquatic > Marine > Oceanic | place: Mediterranean Sea... | reverse complement strand
GGTAATATTTACCTTCGTTTAATAGGAATACTCTATATAATAATTTACCACGGTTACCGCCTAATAGAGTTTTAGAGGTCACTAATGTATGGAGAAAGGTTAGGGAACTATAAATACTTCAGTGCTAACTTACTTGAAATCAAACCCATAAGATTGTCGTCCAAAAAAAATGTAATTAAACTACAGCTTCAGAAAATGGTTTATCACAAATCTGAAACCTATTTAGTCATGGAAGTATTCAAGACTTAGGTTATTCCTTTTGAAGTAGATTATTTAAAAGTTTACAGGGATAGCGTATAAAGCGAAAAGCCTCCTGTCAAAGACTTGAAATCAAATCAAATCAAATTATATTTATAATTCTCCCTCTAAAATATGGTATGGCTAATCCCTATACTTTATATGTCCTTCCTAAATATGTGCTTAGCGATAAGCAAAAATTATTAGTGGAATTGTAGGGGTTGAATAGGGGAGAGAATTAAAATGATAATCATATCTTAGAATAGGAATAAACGAAATATTTGTTATGTAACTTTAGTGTTATGATTTAATATTATTTGTATAATTCAGTTTTTTACTTACTTCAATTCATACTATTGGCAGAGGTGAAATTTACTAGGATATCAACTAAACTTTTGTTTTAATACATTCATATCATCACTTATTTTCATATCCAAAATTTTAGCATAATGTTGTGTTGTTTTTAAGGAGCTATGACCAAGCATTTTACTAACCGATTCTATAGGAACTCCATTGGAAAGAGTTACAGTTGTGGCGAATGTATGCCTTGCCATATGAGTGGTAAAATTTTTATGGATACCACATAAATCGGCTATTTCTTTTAAATAGGCATTCATTTTTTGATTGGTTAATACAGGTAATAACTTATTGTTTCCCTCATTATCTTTATAATCAGAATACTTATCTAAAATCATAGCAGCAATAGGTAAAATTGGAATATTGCTTTTTGAATTAGTCTTTTTCCTTTTAGTTTTGATCCATTTTTCACCATCAATACCTATTGTGATGTCATTTTCATTTAACTTCTCTACATCAGCATAGGCTAAACCAGTAAAGCAACAGAAGATAAAAATATCTCGAACCTGTTCTAGTCTTGGCGTTCTAAGATTCTTTTTTAATAATGTTTCTATTTCTTGCTTTGTTAGAAATTCACGCTCTACGTTTTTCAATCGAACCTTCCAGTTTAAGAAAGGATCTTTTTTAATCCAGTCATTAGCTAAAGCAATACGTATAATCTTTTTAAAGTTCGTTATGTATTTAATTGCTGTATTATGGCTACACTTACGGACGGTTTTAAGATAGTATTCAAATCCGCTTATGAATTGGTAGTCAACATCAGTAACAGGAATATCGTTAAGTTTATACTCATGTTTAATGAAGTTTTCAATATGTTTCTTTGCGGTTCTATAACGTTCTGCAGTACCCGCAGAGAAATCTTTTCCAATAAGACTATCAACTTTATCATTATGCTCTTGAAAAATTCTTAAAAGCATTTTATGCTTCTTATTTTTCCCAAGATAGGCATCTCTAAGCGCAATTGCTGTTAGAGCCTTTTCATTAGTTATGAATTCTTGATGTTTATTAAGAATAGCTGTTTTAACTTTATTTAAATAGTTATTGAGTTCATTAATCTCAGGGTTAGATCCTCTAGCCATTCCAGACTTAGCGATCCAACGATCTTGCTGAACTTTCCTATTAACACTAAACTCTGCTCTTTTACCATCTATAGTTATTCTCATGTAGATATTACATTTATTATTAGAATCGACTTTGGATTTCTTTATGTAATACAAAAGTGAAAGTGAATTTATCATAAGTGACACCGAATTTTGAAAAAAGGTACAAAATAGACATCGAATTACAAAATCCAAAAAACGCCAAATAGCGCTAAAATAAAGGGGTTTCACTTCATTCGGTGTCACTTATTTTGTGGATTGGACAGACACCGAATTGCCCCACTTTTTATTGCTATTAATTGAATTTAAATGAAATGGTATAAAATGAAAAATCCCGTAAACACTGATGGTTTACGGGATTTTGTTGGAGCTTATTACGCTCTCAGCGGAGAAAGAGGGATTCGAACCCCCGGAGGTGTGACCCTCAACAGTTTTCAAGACTGCCGCATTCGACCACTCTGCCATTTCTCCTTTGCGGGTGCAAATATAAAAACCTTTTTTGAATATAAAAGACTAAAATGCGGTTTTTTTTATGCTTTTATTTCTTGATGCTGATTATCAGCTATATAATTTTCCTTTTTTTTAAATTTATTTGTTAGACTTTTCATTTTTACTCTATAATTAAGGTTTAAATACTTAAAAATTATGTGCTGAGTCTATTAAAGAGCTTATATCTAAAATGGTTATTTGTTTTTCATATTAACTCTTTCAGAGTTTACTTCAAGTAGCATCACTATGCATAATTAAACTAATATTAGATGTGAATTTCAAACATTTTTTAGGGGTCAGAAAAAGCTAAAACAAGTGTTATATCATTATATTATCACTTACTTTTGTTTAAAACCAATTTAGAATGAGTATTATTAATGCTTTAGAATGGCGTTATGCTGTTAAGAAATTTGATTCTTCCAAATTTCTTACCGAAGAAAAATTAAATGTTTTAAAGAAAGCCTTTAATCTAACGGCTACTTCCTATGGCTTACAACCAGTAAAATTGCTAATAGTTTCCGATAAAAAACTTCAGAAGCAATTAAGAGCCAGTTCATGGAATCAAGCGCAAGTAGAAGATGCTTCACATCTATTGATTTTTTCAATCGAAAATAAAATTGATGATGTCTATATCAAAAATTACTTTGCAAGAGTGAAGCATATCCGTAATACTCCTGATGAAATTTTAGAACCTTTTCAGAATTTCTTAATTGAAGATTTTAATAGTAAAAATGCTGAAGAGATTAAAAACTGGGCTAAAAACCAAGTTTACCTTGCTATGGGAAATTTACTTACGGTTTGTGCTATCGAAAAAATAGATGCGTGCCCAATGGAAGGTTTTTCTTCTGAAGAATATGATGAAATTCTTGACCTTAAATCAAAAAATCTCACAGCTGTTTTAGTATTACCTATTGGATATCGTGCTGAAGATGATATGTTTGCAGCATTTAAAAAGGTACGTAAACCTTTGCAAGATAGCGTGATAGAATTAAAGTAAGATATTGTTTATTTATAGACTTTATAATATATATGCTTTTAGCTAACTTTGTGGCTAAGCAATGATAAAAATATAAGGATGCCTGGATTTGAATTATTTGGAGACGAAGAAAGAAAACACGTAAATGATGTCTTGGAAAGTGGTGTTTTAATGCGCTATGGTTTTGATGGAATGAGAAATGGACATTGGAAGGCTGTTGAACTGGAAAAAGCTATTTCAAAAAGAATGGAGGTTGCACATACACAATTAGTTAGTAGCGGCACATCTGCATTAACAATAGCGTTGGCAAGTGCTGGAATTGGAGCAGGAGATGAAGTTATTATGCCAACATTTACATTTGTAGCGAGTTTTGAATCGATTATTGCCTTGGGAGCTGTTCCTGTTTTGGTAGATATTGATGATACGTTAACAATAGATCCCAAAAAAGTAGAAGAAGCAATTACCGCTAAAACAAAGGTAGTAATGCCTGTACATATGTGTGGTTCTATGGCGAATTTAAAAGCACTAAAAGATATTTGTGAGGCAAATGGACTTTTACTTCTGGAAGATGCTTGCCAGGCTATAGGAGGGAGTTATAAAGGAAAACCTCTTGGTAGTTATGGCGATTTAGGTTGTTTTTCTTTTGATTATGTTAAAACTATTACTTGTGGTGAAGGTGGTGCTGTTATTACAAATAATGAAAACTATGCTACCAATGCCGATCATTATTCAGATCATGGGCATAATCATGTAGGAAAAGATAGGGGAGCAGAAACGCATCCGTTTTTAGGATATAATTATCGAATTTCAGAATTGAATGCGGCAGTAGGCTTGGCGCAAATAAATCGTTTGGATGATTTTTTAGTAATTCAGAAAAAAAACTATACTGTTTTAAGAGAAGCTATTGAAACTATTTCTGGGATTACCATGAGAACAGTTCCAGATGGTGGGGAAGAGAATTATTCTTTTCTCAGCTTTTTTATGAACGATGAAGAAACTGCTAGAGCTACACAAAAGGAGCTGGTAGCCAATGGAGTTGATGGTTGTTTTTATTGGTTTGATAATAATTGGCATTATATCAAAAAATGGGAGCATTTAAAAGATTTAAAAAGTTTAGGAAAGCTTCCTGAAGAAGTTATTAAAGGATTACCAGATTATAATTCTCAAGATTTTAGTCAGTCCGACCAATGGTTAGGACGTAATATTTCAGTATTAATAAAACTAAGCTGGACGGACGAAGAAGTTAATGAGAGAGCTCAAAAAATGAAGCAAGTATTAAGTGGTGTTTTGTTAGAAACGAAATAAATCGATCAAGCAAGAGCTGAAGGGAAGGATATTGCCTTTACTACTGAGTATGAAGATGATTAATCTAATATAAGTAGGTAGTTACTCAGATGGAGATGTAAAAATACTAAATCACTCTGTACTTTATGTGCAGAGTGATTTAGTATAATAAAAAAATCACATTAATGTCCGAGTAAAATACAAGACCGCTTCGCTATAAGAAAAAAGAACAAAGACTAAATGTTAACTATCAAAGAATAAGTAGTTTAAAGAAATAACATTACTATAATCTTCTTTTTATTAATAGCAAGGGGCTATTTTGAATACCTCATTTAAACCTTGATATAAGTGGAGTGCAATAAATTCCGTTAACTTTTATCGGACAACAATAAAAAAATTAATAATTTGCATATTCCACAATCTCAAGTCCGTAACCAATAATTCCTACTCTTTTTGTTTGTGAGGAATTAGACATTAATTTAATTTTTGAGATATCTAAATCGTGTAGTATTTGTGCTCCAATTCCAAAATCTTTAGCATCCATATTTACTTTTGGCGCTCTCATTTCTCCTTCTTCTTGAAGCTTTTTTAATTCTGATAAACGATTGAGTAAGTTAAGCGAATGACTCTCTTGATTAATAAACACAATAGCGCCTTTCTCTTCCTTATTTAACAATTTAAACATATCGTCTAGCTTTTTGTCAGCATTGCTGGTAAGTGTGCCTAAAATGTCATTATTTACTAAGGTAGAGTTAATACGTGTTAAAACAGGCTCTTCACTGTTCCAATTACCTTTGGTAAGTGCTATATGGATTTGGTCGTTTGTAGTTTGTTTGTAGGCTCTAAGTCTAAATTTACCAAATCTTGTTTCAATATCAAAATCTTCTTTTTTCTCAATCAAACTATCGTGTTGCATTCTATAAGCAACTAAATCTTCTATAGTAACAATTTTGATATCAAGGTTTTTAGCAACTTCGCATAGTTCTGGAAGTCTAGCCATAGAACCATCTTCATTCATAATTTCTACAATCACTCCTGCAGGAGAGAGTCCTGCTAAGCGTGCAAAATCAATAGCTGCTTCCGTATGTCCTGTACGTCTTAAAACCCCACCTTCTTTAGCTACTAATGGGAAAATATGTCCGGGTCTTCCTAATTCGTAAGATTTTGTTTCAGGATTTATAAGTGCTTTCACTGTTTTGGCTCTATCTCCAGCAGAAATACCAGTAGTTACGCCATAACCTCGTAAATCTACAGAAACTGTAAATGCTGTCTCCATAGGGTCGGTATTATTACCAACCATAGGGTGTAAATCTAACTCTTTACAACGTTTTTCAGTAAGCGGGGTACAAATAAGACCACGCCCATAAGTAGCCATAAAATTTATCATTTCTGGCGTTACTTTATCTGCAGCCGCTACAAAGTCTCCTTCATTTTCTCTATTTTCATCATCAACAACAATAATAACCTTTCCTTGGCGGATATCGGCAATTGCTTCTTCAATAGTATTTAATTTTATATCTGATGTTGGCATTAGCGTATCTGTATTCATTGCAAATTTTTATCAAAGATACTTAATTCTTCACTTTTGACTCGCTAGGTAAGCATTGAATTATTAATTTGCTTTTCTAAATTAACCTCTCATAGAGGGTTTAATTCCTAAGAGCCTGTTCTGAGTTTACCGAAGTACTCTCAGTCGAATTGAATTTAAGTTATTTTATTTAAACTCCTCAAGGATGTTTATTTTACATTATTATGGGTTAGTTTTAGAATCCGATTTCTTTTTCTTTAAAAAACTAAACAGACTAGATACTTTTGAAAAAATACCACCAGAATCAAACACTGCTTTATCGGCAGTTGCCCGTCGGGTTAAGAAAATTCCTAGTGGGAGCATAATTCCTGTAGCAACCCAAGCACCAATAAGAGGAGGGATGCTTCCATCTTCTGAATAATTTTTAGCAAAAATTCCTATAAAATGATAAGTCAAAAACAATCCAATAGCAAGAACCATTGGGAGTCCTAAACCACCTTTTCTGATAATTGCACCTAAAGGAGCACCCACAAAAAACAGAATAAAACAAGCAAATGCAAGCGCATATTTTTGATGCATTGCAAGTTTGTAATGGTTATAAAGCTTTGTTCTTCTATTTAAATCCCATTTTTTTCCTTCTAAAGTGGTCTTCGTATTTTTAACGGTATTCAAAGCCATTTCTACCAATTGATTCTGTCTGTAGTCTTCAAAAATGGTAATAATACTATCGGTGTTTTTATCAACTAATACTTTAAAATTATTACTAGAAATACTATCTGCTTTTATTTCAGGAGTATCTTTTTTTGGAGCCTCTTTTTTAGTGTCTCTTTTGATGTAAAGATTTGCAGCGCCTGTTCTTTTATAAATATTCTCCCCAAAGTTGGTAAATATTTTTTTATGTGAAGTATGTATGGAATCAATAGCGTAATCTAATTCGCTCACTCTTAGCATTTTGTAAGAGTTTTTAATGTCCCCTTTATCTAAATCAACATCATTAAGTTTTGATAAGTCCATAAACATGGTATAGCGATCAAAATATGCTTTAGCATGCGGATAGTTATCACGTTTATCTCTACTTTCAGCCTTTAAATCTTCGTAATAATTTCCATCTTTTAATACAAGCTGAAGAATATTAGAATTTTCGCTACTTACTAATTCCCCTTCAACAGATTTTATAACCTTATTATTAAGTCCTCCATCTGCTAATTGATGAATAATTACATTGTCTAGTAGGTTGTCGTTATTTCCATGCTTCTTTTCAACCTTCATGCTAACATCTTCCCCTACATTACTAAATACCCCTTCGGTAATAGCCATTGCAGGTTTCATTTGTCCGATATTTCTTCTTAAGTTATACGATTTATATTCGGCAGCAGGAATAACATTATTAGCAAAAAAGAAGGTACCGATACTCAAAAAAGTAATAAAAATAATAAGTCCCCGCATGGCTCGATATAAAGAAATACCAGAGGCTTTCATTGCCGCAAATTCATAGTTTTCTGCTAAAGAACCAAAGGTCATAATAGACGCCAATAGTACTGTTAGCGGAAGAACATTTGGAACAAGGTTAGGGGAGTAGTAAAACAGAAATTTCCCTACAATAATTAGGTCGATATCTTTACCTGCAAATTCATCTATGAAAAACCATATTGCTTGAAAGATAAATATAAACATCAGAATCACAAACGAACTGATGAAATTATATAAAAACCTTGATAGAATGTATCTGTCTAAAATTTTCAATGTACTAGTTTGTTATGATGTAATACCCTAATTCGTCGTATTTTGCTTTATTAAAAGTAAATAAAGACTTCGAAATTGGTTCGTTTGTTTTGAAGGAATTTACGGTAATTGTAGTTTTGGTACCGTTGCTGCCAACTTCAATCAAATCATAGATATGCTTTGTTTGCGCGTCGATTCCTAAAAGGATTTGCTTTATTTCTGAATTGCTATCAATAGGCGTTAATTCTACATATTGAATGTTTCTTCCTTTTACGTTTTTTAGAATATCCCATTTATAATTATAACCTTCTTTGTAAAAAGTAAGCATTTTAGATGGTGTTATAGCGCCTTCTCCTTCTTCTTGACTAGCTTCAATAACTACTTCTTCATTTTCAGGAATAATAGTATATGTTTTACTTCCGTCAAATATTTTGGTAGCTCCTAAGTAATTAAATACATACTTATCTCCTTGGATAGTAACATCTCCTTTTGTTTCCTGGTGAATACTTTCTGCAGTGTTGTCTAAAGCATATTTAAATTCGATAAATATATTATCATAGCTTTTAACTTTAGCATATACTTCATCTAGAAGGTTTTTTGCTTTTGCATCATTTTGTGCATTTGTATTAAATGATATTAGAGCTATTGCTATAAAAAAGAATATTTTTTTCATGTTTTTGTATACTTATTTTTCTATTCTATTTATAAATTGAAAAGGAATAGAATGTTTTGTGTTAAAATAATTTATTCGTTATTCAATAATTGATCGAGTGCTACCATATCTGGAACAAGTACTTGTCTAGCCTTACTTCCTTCAAAAGGTCCAACAATACCAGCGGCTTCTAGCTGATCTATAATTCTTCCAGCCCTATTATAACCTAGTTTTAATTTACGTTGTAATAGGGAAGCAGAACCTTGTTGAGCAATAACAATTACTTCGGCTGCTTCTCTAAATAGAGCATCTCGTTCTGAGATATCTATATCAAGTCCTGTGCCAGACTCTTCTCCTACATATTCTGGCAGTAAATGAGCATCTGGATATGCACGTTGTCCACCAATAAAGTCAGTTATTTTATCTACTTCTGGTGTATCTACAAAGGCACATTGCAAACGGGTAAGGTCATTTCCTTGTGTATAAAGCATGTCTCCACGTCCAATTAATTGGTCGGCTCCTGGAGAATCTAAAATTGTTCTTGAGTCAATTTTTGAAGTCACTCTAAAAGCTACTCGCGCAGGGAAATTTGCTTTAATAATACCAGTAATTACGTTTACAGAAGGACGTTGAGTAGCAACAATTAAATGAATTCCAATAGCACGAGCCAATTGAGCTAAACGAGCAATAGGGGTTTCTACCTCTTTTCCAGCCGTCATAATTAAATCGGCAAACTCATCAATAACCAATACAATATATGGGAGGAATTGGTGACCGTCATTAGGATTTAACTTACGAGCTTTAAATTTTGTGTTGTATTCTTTTATGTTTCTCACCATGGCATTTTTCAACATCTCATAGCGATTATCCATTTCTATACAAAGCGAATTTAAAGTATTTATAACTTTAGTATTGTCGGTTATTATAGCTTCTTCACTATCTGGAAGCTTGGCTAAAAAATGACGTTCTATTTTATTAAACAGAGTAAGCTCTACTTTTTTAGGGTCAACCAATACAAATTTTACTTCCGCAGGATGTTTTTTGTATAATAATGAAGTTAATATAGCATTTAATCCAACAGATTTTCCTTGTCCTGTTGCTCCTGCCATCAATAAGTGAGGCATTTTAGCAAGGTCAACAACAAAAGTTTCATTACTAATGGTTTTACCAAAAGCAATAGGTAATTCCATTTCGGCAGCTTGGAATTTCTTGGAAGCTATTACCGAACGCATAGAAACAATGGTAGAATTTTTATTAGGAACTTCAATACCAATAGTACCTTTTCCAGGAATAGGAGCGATGATTCTAATTCCTAAAGCCGCTAAAGAAAGTGCAATGTCGTCCTCCAAATTCTTAATTTTTGAAATACGCACCCCCGCCGCTGGAACAATTTCATAAAGTGTTACAGTAGGGCCAATAGTGGCTTTTATTTGAGAAATTTCAATTTTGTAGTTTTTAAGAGTGTCTACAATTTTATTTTTATTTTCTTCTAGTTCTTCCTGATTAATAGTGATACTTCCAGAACCATAGTCGTTTAAAAGTTCTAGGGTAGGGAACTTATAATTGCTTAAAGCTAATTTCGGGTCGAATTCCCCAAAATCTTTAACCAGTTTTTCAGAAAGATTATCAATTTCTTCTTTCTCTTCTTCAACTGTTTCTACTTCTATTTTAAGTTCATCATTTTCATTATTTGAAGAAGGTGCTTGAGTTTTTAATGTTGGAGGAGCAAGCTCTTCCTCTTCTTCGGCTAGTTTAATTTCGAAGGAATTTTCAATATCTACATCAGAAGTAGTATCGGGTTCTGAGGAATTTGAAACAGTTTTAGGTTCTTGAGTGGAAGAAGTTTCTGTATAAGAAGTTGCTGTTTCAGGTTCATTACCTTCAGCCTTTACTTTATTTGATTTAAAAGCAGCTTTAAACTCTTCTTGAGTAGTATAAAATAAAGCTTTTATCTTTTGTGGAGTTACCCCAAGCCTAGTAACAGCATAGGTTATAAAAATAAAAAACAATAATAATGCAACTCCAATTTTCCCGATGTAAGCACGAAGGAAATCATTCATTTCAAACCCAACAACACCGCCAAGCAAAGGGGCACTTTCAGAAAAGAATCCAAAAAATATAGCTAACCAAGTACTTACAATAATTCCCCAAAACCACCTATTAGTCAGTAATTTAAGTTTGTAATTTAGAAACAGATAAAGACCTGTTTGAAAAAGTAAAATAGGAAATATAAATGCAGCAATTCCAAAACCTTTATAAATAAATAAATGGCTTACAGAAGCCCCAAATTTATTAAGCCAGTTTTTAGCCTCTGCTTGTCGGTTTCCAAACTCTTTAAGTAAACTTTGATCTTCTTGCCAAGTAGAAAAATACGAGATAAATGCAATAACGCAAGCCACACTTAAAAGCATCAAGAGGCTTCCAAAAATAATTTTTTGTTGATTGGATACCTTAAAAGATGGAATTTTTTTTGAGGAAGTTTTAGTACTCGTTTTAGTCTTTTTCTTGGCCATTGGCTACATTAAGTTTTGTCGCAAAAATACTAATTACAAACGTACAGTTTCTAATTATATTTTTAAAATATTTTAGGAATGTAGATTATAGCCCCAATTATTATAGCTGTAATAGCTGAAATCCAAACTGCGCCAGCAGCAATATCTTTAATAAATCCTATTTTATAATGATGCTCGGGATGTATAAAATCTGCTATTTTTTCTACAGCAGTATTCAAACCTTCAATACTCATTATTAAAGCAATTGTAAGAATTTGTAAGATCCATTCAGTAGGAGAAATTTGATAGTAAAAACCAGCAATTGTAGCAATTAGGGCAATGGAAGCCTGCGTTTGAATACTGGCTTCAGTTTTTAATAAAAGGTACGCTCCTTTACAAGCGTACCTAATACTGTGTAATCTATTTTTTATAAAATTGTTCAAGCTTTTAAAGCATTTAATGCAGCTTCATAGTTAGGTTCGTCTACAGTTTCAGCTATTTGTTCTGAATAAATAACTTCTCCATTTTCATTTAAAACAATAACAACCCTACTTAAAAGCCCTTCTAAAGGACCATCTGTAAAGTCTAAACCGTAGTCTTTACCAAATTTATGATTTTTAAAATCTGATAGAGAAATTACGTTTTCCAAACCTTCTGCCCCGCAAAAACGAGCCATTGCAAAAGGTAAGTCTCTTGAAATACATAATACTTTTGTGTTTTCTAATGCAGAAACTTCTTTATTAAACGCACGTACACTGGCTGCACAGGTTCCTGTATCTACACTTGGAAAGATATTTAATACTACTTTAGAACCTTTAAAATCTGCTAAAGAAGTAGTAGAAAGATCTGTTTTTACAAGATTAAAATCGGGTGCCTTGTTTCCAGTTTTAGGAAGCTCTCCTGATGTGTGAATTTGATTTCCTTTTAATGTTACTGTTGCCATTTTATTTGTCTTGAATTTTTATGTTTAAAGAAAAATAGTTGATTTTTCTAAATTTAAAGGTATTAATAAATGCTGGTATTAGAAACAAAAAAGGCTGTCTTTTCAGACAACCTTTTTTGTTTCTTTTTCTAATTTTTTCCCATCTGAGGAATTCAATTCTATTTATCAATAGAACCTAAAACTCTCTTCATAAAGGCATTTACAGCCTCTTTTTGGTTCATTCCGTCTTCTTTTACCATTTTATTGACCTCCAAAGCGCCATACATATTGGAAATAAGTTCTCCAATAACGTCCAACTCTTCGTCTTTTAATGAAGGGACTTCTGTAATAGCTTCCAAAGTTTCAATGGCCTCAATTACATAATCCTCATCGTTGGCTTCAATAAAATTGGAAAGCTGTTTAATTACTGGTAGCTTCATCAATAAAATCTTTTAAGACGTCTGTTTTATTTGTCTGAATTTGGTTGCTCACTTTTCCACCTTTAAAAGCAGCAAAGGTAGGTAAGTTGTCTACACTTGCTAACTTTCTAGATTCAGGAAATTTTTCAGCATCAACAATAACAAAAGTTGCATTTGCTGCTTCTTGAGAAAACTTCTTGAATTTAGGTTTCATGATTCGGCAATTGCCACACCATCCAGCAGAATACTGTACAAGTACGGTATCGTTTTCTGCAACTAAATCAGCTAAATTATCTTTTTCTAATTCTACTAACATCGTATTTTTAGTTTGAACTTAAGTAAGCTGCAACCCCTTTTCTGTCGGCGTTCATAGCCTCTTTACCTTCTTCCCAGTTTGCAGGACAAACTTCTCCGTTTTTTTGAACGTGCGCATATGCGTCTATTAAACGTAAATATTCGTTTACATTTCTTCCTACAGGCATATCGTTTACACTTTCGTGGAATACTTTACCATCTTCGTCGATTAAGAAAGTAGCTCTAAAAGTTACATTATCTCCTTCGTAAACATAAGAATCTGTTTCTTCGTTATACGTTTCAGAAGATAAATCTAAAATACGTAACATATTTGCTAAGTTTCTGTTGCTATCTGCTAATAGAGGGTAAGTAACTCCTTCAATTCCTCCGTTGTCTTTTGCTGTATTTAACCATGCAAAGTGTACTTCAGGAGTATCACAAGAAGCACCAATTACAAGGGTGTTTCTTTTTTCAAATTCTCCTAAAGCTGATTGGAATGCATGTAATTCTGTAGGGCAAACAAATGTAAAATCCTTTGGATACCAAAAAAGGATTACTTTTTTCTTGTTTTTGATTGCTTCTTCTAAAACATTCAATTTAAAAGTGTCTCCCATTTCGTTCATAGCATCTACTGCTATGTTTGGAAATTTTTTACCTACTAATGCCATATTTATTACTTTTTATTTGTGTTAAACTTTCAATGCAAATTTAAAAAGTAATAGAGAGGAAACCATATTTTTTGAATTATATTAACTTATTAAAAAATAGAGTTTACTTATACTAGTGCGGAATAGGTATTATTTTTATTGATGATGTAATTTTCGACCTCTTTAATTAAGGAATACTCAATAGAGTGCTTGAAAAATTATGATATTATTTTTTTTCTGTATGCTGTTTTATTTTAATATTTAAAGCAGCATACAGTAATGTTACAAACGGACTCAAATAATTAAAGAAAGCATAGCCAATGTAGGCAGTAGTATCTACTCCAAGTACGCCACTTTGGTAGGCACCACAGGTGTTCCAAGGAACTAAAACAGAGGTAACAGTTCCAGAATCTTCTAATGTTCTACTTAAATTTTCTGGAGCTAATCCTTTGTCTTTATATGCTTGCGCATACATTTTTCCAGGTACTACAATTGCCAAATATTGATCGGATGCTGTTACATTTAAAGCTAAACAGCTGGCAACAGTACTGGCAAACAAACCAAAAACAGAATCAAAAGCTGTAAGTAACGCTTTACTTATTCTAGCTAAAGCACCAATAGCATCCATAATACCACCAAAAACCATGGCACATATAATTAGCCAAATAGTGCCTAACATTCCTGCCATTCCTCCAGAAGAGAAAAGATCGTTTAGCTTTTCATTGGTAGTTTCTATAGAAGTATCTACTGTAATAGCATTCATAACTCCTTTATAACCCGAGATAAAAGTAAGCTTATCTGCCCCTGTAATAGATTTTACTATTTCAGGCTGAAAAATTAATGCAAAAATTCCTCCTAAAAGTGTTCCTATAAGTAAAGCCAAAAGAGGCGGCGCTTTTTTTACAATTAAGAAAATAACAACCACAGGAACTAAAAATAACCAAGGCGAAATATTGAAAGATGCATCTATAGATGAAAGTAAGGAAGCAGTATCTGGTACCTTTGTAGTGTCTAAATTAAGACCGATAATAGTAAATATAATGAGGGTTACTACAACCGTAGGAACGGTAGTTAACGCCATATATCTAATATGTGTAAAAAGATCGGTTCCAGCCATAGCAGGGGCTAGGTTGGTGGTATCGCTTAGGGGAGACATTTTATCTCCAAAATAAGCTCCAGAAATTACAGCACCAGCCGTCATTCCAGGAGAAATGCCCAAAGCACCTCCAATACCAACTAAGGCAATACCTACAGTTGCTGAAGTTGTCCAGCTACTTCCTGTAGCTACCGAAATGATGGCACAAATAACAACACATGCAGCTAAAAAGAAAGTCGGATTTAAAATCTGTAATCCATAATAAATCATGGAAGGAATAACACCGCTTATAAGCCATGTTCCAGCTAAAGCTCCTACAAAAAGTAATATTAGAATGGCACCAGCAGTAGATTTAATGTTGTTAGCAACTTCATCCAGCATTTTTTCATAAGTAACTTTATTAAAAATACCTACAATTGCAGCTACAGCACCACCTATTAATAAAATAAATTGATTGGAGCCACTAAGCGCATCATCTCCAAAAACAAATACATTAAATGCTAATAAACCTACTAAAACTACAACTGGGATAAGAGCCTCCCAAATACTAAGCTCTCTATTCTGAATTACTTTTTCGTCTTTCATTAAAAATATTTGATCCCTCAGAGAGGGTTTAATTATCCGATTTTAAGTGTAAAATTGAATTATTACGATTGATAAATAATCTTTAGATACGCTAAAGATAGTTTAGGATGTAATGTTACAATATTACTAAGTTTTTTGCAAATACAATTGTTTGAATAAGTAGATGTAATGAAAATATGTTATTTTTATAGAAACTAAAATTCTTATTTATGTATCAAAAATTATTAATTCTTATAATTTTCTTTAGTAGTACATGTTTAGGTTTTTCACAAGAAAAAAGTACTGATGAATTAACAGAGCTTGTGGAATGGGTATATAATGTCGATGAAGGAATAAAATTAGGAGAGAAGGCCGATAAAGACGTGATTATTTATTTTGGAATGAAAAAATGTGTCCCTTGCAGATTTATTAAAAAGTATGCTTTTGTAACAGAAGAATTTAAAGAATACTCCAAGAAGTTTGTTATGGTTAAAATTTATGATGATTTGGATAAAGAGAATACTGAGAATCAGGAATATGTAAAGAAGTATCGTGAGATTTATGGGATAGAGTCAGTTCCGACAATGGTTTTATTAAAAAGAAATGGAGAGCAAGATAGTTTTTTTACCTATGTAAGAAAGCCTGATGATTTAATAAATCAAATTGAAGAATATTATAATTAAAAGACAATAGTATTTGGGCTAAGGTTTAAGTCCGTCTGCCTGCGTTAGTCCATCAAGTGTTGAAGTGCTTAAATCTCGATTATCGAGTAATATAAAACTGCAGCCCTAATATAAATTAGGATACTGCAGTTTTAAAAATACCTAAACCTAATTGTCAGTTTTAGTTAAGTATCTCTAGCTCTTTCATACACGTTTTCATCATTTCGTAGGTACGTTTAATATCGTTATCCAATCCAATAGAAAAACGAATTAATCCGTTTGATAATCCCATTTCTTTTTGTTCTTCTAGTGGAATTTCAGAAGAAGTAGAACTTCCCGGTGCACTAAATAATGTTTTGTAAAATCCTAAGCTAACTGCTAAATAACCAAGATTATTTTCTTGCATTTTTTCCATAAAAGCATTGGCTTTGTCAATAGAACCTACATCTATAGTAAGCATCCCGCCAAAACCATATTCTTCATTCATTTGTGCTTTTATAACTTCGTGTCCAGTATGCGATTTTAATCCAGGGTACACCACTTTTAATCCGTCTTTTTCAAAACTTTCAGCTAAATAAAGTGCATTATCACTATGTTTTTTTATTCTAATGTGTAGCGTACGCATATTCTTTAAAATGGAAGCTGCTCTTAGGCTATCCATAGTGCTTCCTAAAAGCATTCCAGCACCGTCGTTTACATCTTTTAAACTCAAACAAAAATCGGCACTTCCACAAACAACACCTCCAACAGCATCACTACTACCGTTGATAAATTTTGTAAGACTATGAATAACAATATCGGCACCTAATTTTGTTGGAGCAACTGTGAGCGGAGAGAACGTATTATCTACCACCAACGGAATATTATGCTTTTTAGCAATAGCTGCCAGGCCTTTTATATCTGCAATTTCTAATAGCGGATTGCTAATGGTTTCACAGTATATCATTTTTGTATTTTCTGTAATAGCCGCTTCAACTATTTCAAGATTAGTGGTATCTACAAACGAGGTTGAAATATTAAATTTTGGAAGGAAATTTTTCATAAAAGCGTAGGTTCCTCCGTAAATTGTTCGGCTAGAAACAATATGGTCGTTTGTATTGCACAACTGCATAATTACGGCTGTAATAGCGCCCATTCCAGATGCTGTAACATTTGCTGTTTCAGTTCCTTCTAGTGCAGCTAAGGCTTCACCTAAATATAAATTTGAAGGAGAAGAATGTCTACTATATAAATAGCAACCTTCGGTATTTCCTTCAAAAGTATCAAACATTGTTTTTGCTGATAAAAAAGTATAGGTGGAAGAATCAGAAATAGAAGGATTTACACCTCCAAATTCTCCAAAATATTGTAAGTCTTGAATAGCATCTGCCGGATTAAATTTCATAATAGGTAATTTATTTTATCATCAAAATAAGGTTTAATAAGAATAAAATTCAACTACTATTCATTTATTTAGATAATTATTCTTATAATTAATGTTATTTATGATAAAAAGTTTAATTTCACAGAAAGGAATTTATTTTTAATGAAAATTTTTCAGAATGATATTTGATACAGTTGATAAAATACTTTTAGAATTACTGCAAAAAGACGCTAAGCAAACTACCAAAGCCCTTTCTATGCAATTAAATCTTTCCAAAACAGCAGTTTATGAGCGGATTAAAAAACTTGAAAAGGAGGGAGTTATAAAAGGATATACTGCTATTTTAGATAAAAAGAAAATCAATAAGTCTTTTGTGGTATTTTGCCATGTTAGACTGGTGCAGCATACCAAAGAGCATATTGTTAGTTTTGAACAAGAAGTAAAAAAGTTACAGGAAGTTTTAGAATGCTATCATGTTAGTGGCGATTATGATTATATTTTAAAGGTGAATGTAGAAGGGATGGTTGCTTATCGTGAGTTTATGACTACAAAACTTACGTCTTTAAAACATATAGGAAGTACGCATAGTATTTTTATGATTGAGGAAGTTAAAAACACTACAGTTGTAAAACTATAATTTTCTTAGATAGCCACTTTTATTCCCCAGAGTCTGTCCTGAGTATCTTAAAGGGTTCTACGTTGAAATGCTTTGAAAGATTACTTCGAGCTAGTTTAGCTTATAATTGAATGGTATTGCCTAGACGGGCTATTTTATAGCCTTTTTGGAGCACCTCTTTTGTTTGTTTACTTTCTGGATTTAATAGGGGATTGGTATGATTGAAATGGATAAAATGAATTTTCTTTTTTTCTGATACCTTTAAATCAGAAAAAAGAGACATACTTTCTATTACAAAGGGGTGTGGGATTTCGGAAATATCACGATTGTTAATTTCTTCAGCATCAAAAAAAGTAGCATCTAAAAAGGCATAATCTACTTGTTTTACTTTTTCAATGATGCTTTCTTCCCATTTTTCCCATTTGTCAATATCAGGAATAAATAAAACCGATTTTTCTGGACCAATAATGGTGTAACCAACCGTTTCGGAATATTCGTCTCTATGCGGAACTTTAAAAGGTATAATTTTAAGATTTGATGTAATTTCTAAGGTGTCTTTGTGGTTTAATGCTTTTAAAGCTATGTTTTTATTATTGACTAATTGATCCCAAGGACCATTAGTTTCTATAAACAACTTGAATTTTGGCATTACATAAACAGGTACATCGGAAGCGTTCATAGCTTCTTTTCCTAGAAACATCAAACCGCTGTAATGACCAATATGAGCATGGGTTAAGAAAATTCCATCAGGAAGTTCGCCAACTGTTTGAGCGTAATTTTTTAGATATTTTGTTTGTGTTATAATATCTGGGGAGGCTTCAAAAAGAAAAGTTTTATTATTTTCTTGATCGTAAATCCCCAACGAAGTTATTTTTCTGTTCCGATCTGGATTTTTAAATAAATTCTCACAACATTTTTTAGTACAACCAATTTGTGGAGACCCTGCATCCTGAACATTTCCTAAAACAATAAGAGAAACTTTTCCAGATATTTCTGGAATTCCAACAATACTTTTAGTATCTGCAGGGAACTCTTGTTTTTTTGTCTGACATGCAAACAAGCAAATAGATAAAAGTAATAGGAGAAGCTGTTTCATTAAGATGATGTTTCTTTAATTATTTATATTTAAATACTTTAATGTCCGAGTAAAAATACAAGACCACTTCGCTATAAGAACAAAGACTAAATATTAACTATCAAAAAATAAGCACTTTTAAAGAAACAACATTGCTAAAATCCTCTTTTTATTAATAGCAAGAAGTCTATTTTAAAACCTCATTTTGGACCTTGATATAAGTGGAGTTTAATAAATTCCGTAAACTTTTATCGGACAACAATAATTTAAATATAGTAAAATAGCTGATATTTTTTTAAAAAGTGAAATATTGGAATTTATCATCTAATTTATTTTTAGCTTAAAAATGGATTTTTTGTTAGATAAAAACATAATTCAAATTTTAAAAAGATACATAGTTGCCTTCCCGTAAAACATTTGTATTTTTGTTAGTCGATAAACAAAAGTTATACAAAAAACATTCTATGAACTCATATGATGTAGCCGTTATAGGCTCAGGACCCGGAGGTTATGTTGCAGCAATTCGTTGCGCACAATTGGGAATGAAAACAGCTATTATAGAAAAGTACAATACTTTAGGAGGAACTTGCCTTAACGTAGGTTGTATTCCTTCAAAAGCACTTTTAGATTCTTCTCACCATTATGACGATGCTATTAGTCATTTTAAAGAACACGGAATTGAAATTCCAGGGGAGGTAAAAGTTAATCTAGAGCAGATGATAGCTCGTAAGCAAGGAGTAGTAGACCAGACTACAAGCGGGATAGATTTCTTGATGAACAAAAATAAAATTGATGTTTACCACGGAATCGGAAGCTTTAAAGACGCTACTCATATTGAAATAAAAGGAGAAAAGAACGAAGAAATCGAAGCAAAGAAAACAATTATTGCTACGGGTTCTAAGCCATCTAGTCTTCCTTTTATTGAAATAGATAAAGAAAGAGTTATAACTTCTACAGAAGCATTAAAATTAAAAGAAATTCCTAAGCATCTTATTATTATTGGTGGCGGTGTAATTGGTTTAGAACTAGGTCAAGTATACAGTCGTTTAGGAGCGGATGTTTCTGTAATAGAATATATGGATAGAATTATTCCTACAATGGATGCTGGACTTTCTAAAGAGTTACAACGTTCTTTAAAGAAAAAAGGTATTAAATTCTTCACCTCTCATAAAGTAAAAGAAGTTACCAGAAAAGGAGAGCAAGTAGTTGTAAAAGCAGATGATAAGAAAGGGAAAGAGGTTTCTTTTGAAGGAGATTACTGCTTAGTTTCTGTAGGAAGACGTCCTTATACTGATGGATTAAATGCTGATAAAGCAGGCGTTAAATTAAACGATAGAGGACAAGTGGAAGTTAACGACCATTTGCAAACAAATGTTGAAAATATTTATGCAATTGGAGATGTAATTAAAGGAGCAATGTTGGCTCATAAAGCCGAAGAAGAAGGGGTTTTAGTGGCAGAAAGTATTGCAGGGCAAAAACCTCATATTGATTATAATTTAATTCCTGGAGTGGTTTATACATGGCCAGAAGTTGCTGCTGTTGGTAAAACAGAAGAGCAATTAAAAGAAGCCGGTGTAAAATACAAAGCAGGACAATTTCCAATGCGTGCTTTAGGAAGAGCTCGTGCAAGTATGGATATTGATGGATTTGTTAAAATCCTTGCAGATGCGGAAACAGATGAAGTTTTAGGAGTTCATATGATTGGTGCTCGTACGGCAGATTTAATTGCAGAGGCAGTTACTGCTATGGAATTTAGAGCTAGCGCTGAAGATATTTCACGTATGAGTCATGCACACCCTACGTATGCTGAAGCGGTAAAAGAAGCCGCTCTGGCTGCAACAGAAGATAGAGCTTTACACGTATAGTTGTAATAATATAACAGCAAGAGGCTGTCTAAAAAAGTATATAAACTCTAAATGCTTTCCTGAGCTTGTCGAAGGATTCTTTTGAGTGCTAGTTGTTTTAAACTTCGACAAGCTCAGTTTGACAACGAACAAGCTCAGTTTGACAACTATAAATTACTTTTTAGACAGCTTTTTGTTAATTAACTACTTCGAGGCAAGACCACTAGATATTCAAAGGAAATTAATTCAACTCATTTCGATGTAGAATCCTTCGGGGAATTAAACCCTCTAAGAGGGTTTAAAAACTAAGCTTTATGGATTTCAATGGTATAACTAGCCTTAAACTCTTTTTTTGGTGCTAAGCTAATAATACCTTCTTTTTGCTTCAAATTGCCATTTGTGTCTTCATGATCCGTAATTCCAAGCCAAGGTTCTATACATACAAAATTCCCATTGGGCTTCGCCCAAATTCCTACATAATCAAAATCAGAAAAAGAAACTGTAAGTACTTTCCCTTTAACTTGATGCGCTAAGCTAATTTTTTTAGACCTTAAATCTTTATATATGAGCGCGTCCTCTGTAAAAAGTTTATGGGAGAGCGGTAATAAATTTGTATGTATTAAGCTAGTAGCTGTTTTTCCATTTTGTAAACCATTATTATTAATTAAATGGCGAGAACTATTCTCTATTTTTTCGAATTGCAACACATAATCTTCATATTTTTCATCTTCTTGGAGCGGACATTTAAATGCAGGATGTCCTCCTAAAGAAAACAACATATTATTAGTTCCATGGTTTACTACTTTATGAGAGACGTTTAGATTTTTATCATCTAAAGAAAAACTTATAGAGAACTCAAATTTAAAAGGATAGTTTTTAAGGGTCTCTTGGTTATAAGTATACTCAAATGTAACACTATCTTCTTTATGATAAATAATATGTAGGGCGTTATTGTGCCTAATAAATCCATGTTTTGGAACACTATACTCTTTTCCTTCATAATAAAAAACAGCGTCTTTTAAAGCACCAATTATTGGAAAAAGTACTGGAGCAGAACTTCCCCAAATATCGGGGTTAGCTTGCCATATAAATTCCGGATTTTCATTGTTTTTAATACTGCAAAGCTCAGCGCCAGTTTTTGTGATTTCAATTTGAAGAAACTTGTTTTTTATAGCTACTTTTTCAGAATTTTTCATTGTAATACTGCAAATAATATTTTCTTCTTAAAAGTACAAATTCTAATTCACTATCTTAAAAAAGATTATTACCTTGTTATGAATATTGATCCTATAACTATTTTGTTTGATGAAAAAAATAATTGCATTTGCTGGAAGTAATTCTTCAAATTCTATTAATTATGAACTCGTAAAATATACAGTTTCTTTGATAGACGACCATGACATACAATTATTGAATATGGCTAATATGCCCTTTCCAATGTTTAGTGAAGACGATGAACGTGAGTTTGGTTATAAAAACTCATTAATAGAATTGAAGGAAGATATTTTGGAATCTGATGGCGTAATTATTAGTGTAAATGAACATAATAGTAATGTGTCGTCTTATTTTAAAAATCTAATCGATTGGCTTTCGCGTGTGGAGCGTAAATTTCTACTAGATAAACCAGTTTTTTTAATGGGGACATCACCAGGAACAAGGGGAGCTATCTCTGCAATAACAAATACAGAACAAACCTTACCAAGGTTTGGTGCAAAGATTGACAATGTGTTTTCTTTACCTCTTTTTAGTGAGAATTTTTCTATAAAGAAAGGAGTTATTATTAACGATGAATTAAAGCAAAAGCACTTAGAACACTTAAATAATTTTCTTAGTAAATTACCATAGCCTTATAACTAGTTCACTAGGGATTTAAGAGAAATTTGAGAACTTCCGACTTAATCTATATTCTCTTCTCTTTATTCTTGTTCACCCTTTTTCTTCCGACTTTTTCTTCTTCAATCTTTCAATATAAAGCAAAGTGTTCAGTAGGCAGTTTTTTCTTTATAACTTCTGATTTGAAGAGGTAAAGAGGCAAAGTTTTAAATTTGTGAATGTTCTAATTTGAAAATGTGGAAATGAAAAGAAGACCGAAGATTATGGTAAACTAAAGATTTTCAAAAGAATAAGGATACAAAATATATTTTCTCTACCTATTGAAAGTCTAACATAGTAATTCCAGTCTCAAGTGTATTTTATAGAAAAGTCTTCACATAAAAAATAAGAATTTCCACTAACAGAATCTCGTACTTATTTGACCTATTATTACAGTTTTATAATAATATAGCTATATCAACCCGAATCATATTTTTATATTTTTTATGGATAAATTTGTAATGAAGTAAAACAAATCAGTATAATTTTAAAACACTAAATAAGGATGCAAGAATTAGGTAGAAAGGGAACTGTAGTTTTTTATATTCATGCTATATTTCATTATAATTTTTTACTCCCTATAGGAAAATATGTCAATTGGAAATTAAAAAATGATTGGGATGACTACAACGAACTTTATCATGCTATACAGTATATTGAAAACATAAAAAAGCAAGAAAATATTTGGTTTGAAACGCACACAATGGAGAAAAACAATACTGTAATAGGCGTAGTATTAATTGTTGGAGGCGCTTTAGATCAAATAGAAGGAGAATTAATAAATTATCCAATTGATAAAACCCTACTTTTAAAGTATTTTCATGTGGTTGATAAAGGGAATGGTTACGGAACTTATTGGCTACATAATGTAATCCTACCTCTGTATAAGAATAGGGGGTTTGAATACCTTTTAGTAAGTAGTAGTCATCCCAAATCATTTAACTTTTATAGAAAATTGGGAAAAGAAGTAAAAACTGCGGTAAAAAAAAGTGATAATGGATTTTTTCAACGAATAGTGAAGTCATTTTGTATACTACTTAAATAAGGATTTTTTAATTGTAAAGAATGAAAGAAAATAAACATGAATTCAATAATTATAGAATAGCAGTACCAAGGAGCTATGAGGAGGTATTTACACATTTTTATTATGCTGAAAACAATTCGAATAAACGTATTACAAAAACATTATTACCATCGTATCAAACCATACTAATTTTCAATTTTAAAGAAAAGCCATCTTTCCGTACCCAACAAAACACACGGATTGAAGTTGATAAATTTCTTGTTATTGGTCCTGTAAAAAAGGCCTTTGATTACACACTCCCTCCAAATACAGAAATACTGATTGTTAACTTTAAAGATGATGCTTTTTATCGGTTTTTTAGGTATTCCGCTATTTCAGAACATTTACCTATCCAACCAGAAGCTATTGTACATGGGGACTGCTTCCATATTTTGTGGCATCAACTTAGTAAAATGGATGATATAAACGCCAGAGTTAATCACATTCTTAAATTCAGTGAACCTTATCTAATGAAACGAAATAAAATTGCTAAAGAATTAGCTAATTTTGAAAATCAATCTATAAGTTCAATAAAGTCAGTAGCCAAGGAATATGGGCAAACCCCACGTAATATACAACTACAACATAAAAAACACTTTGGTTATTCCGCCAAAGAATTGATACGCTATAAAAGGTTTTTAAAAGCCACTGAATTTATCCAAGGGGTAGCTTCCAATACTTCAAAAATTGATTGGTTTGAAATAGTTAATCAATGTGGTTATTATGACCAGAGTCAACTTATTCGTGATTTTAAATATTATATCCATCTTACCCCCACAGAATACATTAAATTTCAACAAGATATTTGCAATCCAATATCCTGATTTCGTTTTCCTACAATTCTAGCCTGTTGCTAGAATTTACATTTGCTTCATCAAATTATAAAATAAAAACAGATGAAACATTTGATTATTTATTGTCACCCAAATACCAAAAGTTTAAACAGTACATTAAAAGATTATGTTGTAGAATATCTTCAAGAAAACAATAACGAAGTATACGTTAGGGATTTGTATGCTTTAAATTTCAATCCAGTACTGTCATTTGATGATTTGGCTGGACAACTACAAGGAGTCGTAGCTGCTGATGTAAAGCAAGAACAAGATTTTATTACCTGGGCGGATTGTATTACCATTATTCACCCCATTTGGTGGACTGGTTTACCCGCTATCATGAAAGGGTATATTGACCGAGTTTTTAGCTATGGTTTTGCTTACCGTTATGATGCAGGCGTCCAAAAAGGGTTGCTAACTGGTAAGAAAGTAGTTATTATAAATACACACGGAAAGTCACATAGGGAATATCAAAGTTTAGGGATGGACAAAGCGCTCTCTTTAACATCTGACACCGGAATATACACTTATAGCGGCTTAGAAATTATAAAACATTTTTTCTTTGATCAAGCTGACAAGGTAACTACAGAGCGTGTAGCGATGTGGAAACAAGAAACTAAAAAGGCATTTTTATGATGGTATATGTTTTCAAAACTTCAGTAACTACCCAGAGATTAGTAAATCAATTAACACCAAACATTAACAAAATTTGTAAAAATGCTAAGTGGAATTTTGATTTAGAAGACTGTGACAACATTTTTCGGATGGAAACTATTCAACCAAAAGATGAAAATTTAATCCCGAAAATAATCTCGTTTTCATACAATTTTAGGTTCTAATGAGCCTTTACATTTGCTTCATCAAATTATTGAATATAAATTAATCTGTTATTTAATTGTTGCAAACGTTAATATCCTTAAAATCTAACAGATTTTATTAGAAATATTCATATTAAACACTAAATAATCTCTAACACTAATTTTTTAAAAAAAGCATTTATGGAAATCTTGATTCAAATTGAAGAACTAACAATGTTCTTTATGTCCATCTATTTATTTTCACTTTTAAATTTTAAATGGTGGTGGTTTCCTGCCTTATTAATGTTGCCAGATTTGGGAATGTTAGGGTACTTGGTTAACGATGCCTTTGGTGCAGTTACCTACAATTTAGTTCATTTTAGAGGGATCGCTGTACTGTTTATTACCTATGGATTAGTAAAAGGAAATCGAAAATTCATGCTCGTTGGGATTATTCTGTTTGCTCATGCTACTATGGACAGAGCAATTGGAACAGGACTTAAATACCTTGATGGTTTTTGGCATACAACACTAAGTACAGAATCATTTTTATAATTAGAATCATAAAAGTATGGACGCTATATAGGGTTTATAAAAATTAAAGGATTTTAATATTTGACATATTCAAATAGATAATTCAAGAATTAAACTTGGGCAAATTAATCATGAGTCATGGATAAAACATTTTCTACTCTTTAATATAAAATCATGAACCTTTGAACTACATCATACAACAAATAGAAGTTTTAATTCATTTATTGCTATAAAAAAAAAGTATGATTTCTAGCTCTTTAGAATTAAAAAAAATGATACAAATACTCTTTACTATTTTAGTTAGTTTTATTAATATTAATACTGTTTTATCAAAGAATGCTAATTATGAAATATACGCTATAAAATTTGCAGAAGTAGGTTCCACACAACCATTATCCGGAATGGTTTTAAACGCTCCAGCGTCTGAACAATTGAAACCAATTTTTATGTATTGGCTACTTAAAGGTAATAATGGAAAAAACATAATAGTGGATACTGGGTTTTTGGGAGATATTGAACAAGTAAAAACATTTGGTATTATAAATTATGTTCGCCCAGATTTAATGCTTCAAGAGTTAGGTTTAAAAGCATCAGATATTACAGATATTATTGTAACGCATCCTCATTGGGGCCATGTAGGAGGAGTTAGCCTATATCCTAATGCAAATGTTTGGATTCAAAAAAAGGATTATTATTACTTTGTAACAGATGCTTGGCAAAAAAATGGCAGAGGAGGCTTTAATAAGGAAGATGTTCTAAAACTTATGAAGTTAAATATTGAAGGTAAATTATTTTTTATAGATGGAGATGATAAGGTTATCCTTCCAAATATTAAAGTTTTTACTGGATCCAGGCATACATTTGAATCACAATATGTGATGGTGGAAAATGATAAGAATAATATAATAATTGCTTCAGACAATGTGTTTACTTACTATAATTTAAATAATCTTATGTCTGCACCTAACCATGCTACCTTTGACATCATTGCATACGTGAAAGAAATGGAAAGAATGAAAACATTTGTAAAAGATATTTTATTTATTATACCAGGGCATGATGATTTATTTTTTTCTAAATTTCCTAAAATAAGTAATCATATTGTTAGAATTGATTGAAATTTTAAACAGTGTAACTATTAATATTTTTTGTGAGTTACCGATATATGTTTTTTTGTACCATCTTCAAACTTTATGAGTAGTCAATGAATGCTTCTAATGTCATTTTAATTTTCCTTGTTTTTTTCTTTTATGAATTAAAATTCCTCTGATAAAAAGCATACTTGTTTTGCACTCCTAGTTGATGTTAACTAAATGTTAATTAGAAACTTTCTGATTTTACCTTTTGTTGATATTCGAAGCTAGGGGTTTTTTCATCTTTCAAGCTCTTTATAATAAACGCATGAAGGTAAATGGAAAACCTAACGGAAAAAGATAAAAAGTGTATTCGGTACTTAGCCAATGAAATGTCTAAAGAAGACCGTTCTGTCTTTGAAATCGAACTATCCATTGATGATGAATTGAAATCATTATATAGTTATTATAAAAAAATTTGGATGTTTTATCCTAATAAAAGCTTAGAGTTACATCCAGAAATTAGTCAGCAAAAAATTCAAGGAAAGATTCGTGAGAAGGTATTTGTTAAACGAAACATCATCCTTGTTATTCTATTTATTTTTCTAATGCTATCGGGGGTTTCAGCTCTATTATTTTCAGATACTATTAAGTATACCAACGTAAAAATAGCAGATAAAGGAGAACGCTTACACTTTTATTTACCAGATAGTAGCAGCGTTATTTTAAATGCGGGTGCTACCTTAAAGTACAATCAGAAATTTTCAAATCCTAGATCGGTTTTTTTGAATGGGGAGGCCTTTTTTGAGGTCACCAAAGATAAGAATAATCCGTTCATCGTACACACTGCTGAAGTTGATGTAGAGGTTGTAGGTACTAGTTTTGGTGTGTTGGCTTCTGCTGAAAAGCAAACAATTTCCTTAGAAACTGGCAAAGTAAATGTATTACTCAAGCGGACTAAAGATAGGGTCAACTTGCTGCCCGAAGAACAATTAATCTGGAATGTATCTTCCAATGAGGTTATAAAAAGAAATTTTAAACCACAGAAGTTCTTAGCTTGGAAGGAAAATACATTGCTTTTAGATAATCTTCCCTTTTCAGAAGCAATTCATAAAATAAATGAATTCTATGGAGTTCATTTTTCTATTGATGAGGATCGATTAAAAACACAAAGAATAACAGGTGCCTTTAAGGATCAAAGTTTAGAAGATTTTATAGCTTCATTAGAATTTATAACAAATGTAAAAGTAATTAAGCATACTGCTAAAACATTCTCAATACAAGCTTCCGATGAAAATTAGATATAGTAAAGGAGTAGCCATAGATAATCAAACTCATGATCGTGAACATTTTTGTAAAATTTCTAAAGGAGAGTATGCTTCCTTAGAGGTTATATTCGATAAATATTATGATGATCTCTGCCGTTTTGGATTAAGCTATGAGAGTAATATAGCCATTGTTGAAGAGAAAATATCGGATGTTTTTATTCTACTATGGAATAAACGGAAACAACTAAAAAAAATTGAAAAACCAAAATCTTATATATATGTAATAGCAAAACACAGTCTTTTAAAGAAAACCAAAATTAGCCAATTGCACTACTCACTAGATGGAAGTTACAGTCAAGATGTTCCATTTTCCCCAAGTATAGAGGATGAAATGATAGATCAGGAACAAGAAGAAATTAACACACAATTAATCCAGTCTATTTTAGGGAGGATACCACAAAAATCTCGAAGAGTTTTCGAGTTAAGTAGGATAGATGGATTTAAATATAAGGATATTTCAGAAATATTAGACCTGTCTCCTCGTACAGTGGAAAATCATATTGCTTTAGCAATGAAACATATTCGCTTAGAACTAGAAGTATTGCGTAAGAAAAACAGAAAATAACTTCCGTTAAAACTACAAATTATCAATCTAAAATAATGAAAAACAAAATTTTACTTTTCTCTTTGTTGGTACTTTCCATAATGTATGGAGTTAAGGCAGGGAATAATAATCAGAATACTTTCAATAAGATTGAAATCTCTGAAAAAATTAATTTAAACCTTAAAAACTCTTCTATTGAAAGAGTATTTGAACTGATTGAAGCACAGTCTAAAAGACGATTTATTTACAGATCAGACCAGCATTTTCTTAAAGAAAATATCAGTATAAATATAAATAATGCTAATATAAAAGAAACCCTTACTGAACTTGAGAAACTCACAAGCTTAGAATTCAAAATAGCAGGAGATGGGATATTGGTTAAAGAAATAGTAAATACCAATAGCACCCAGCAACAACGTAAAATTAGTGGAACGATAAGAGACAATAGTGGGACACCAGTTCCAGGAGCTAATGTTTTTGTAGCTGGGACCAATATAGGTACTCCAACAGATTTTGATGGAAACTTCGTGTTAAATGTCCCTATAGATACCGAAACGATAAGCGTGACTTTTATGGGCTTTAAAAGAGCTGACATAGACATTGTCGGAAAAACAGAAATTTCAATTTCTTTAGAAGAAGACACTAATATGTTGGAACAAATTGTAGTCGTAGGATATGGAACGGAAAAGCGTGAAAATATTACAGCTGCTATTTCAACAGTAGATCCAGAAGAAATAAAGTCGTTACCAAAGGCGAATGTTGCAGAAATGCTTCAAGGGAGAATGCCTGGAGTACAAGTAATGAGCGATAACCGCCCAGGGGGAGGAACATCCATTCGTGTAAGAGGTTTTAGTACCATTAATAATAATGATCCTCTTGTGGTTATAGATGGGGTGCCTACTTCAAATGGGTTGAGTAGTATTAATCCACAGGATATTGAGAGCATACAGGTGCTTAAAGATGCAGCTTCTTCTTCTATTTATGGTTCTAGAGCAGCAAATGGAGTAGTGGTTATTACTACTAAAAAAGGAGCGAGAAAAGATTCTTTTGTTGTAAATTTTGATGGGTATGCTGGGCTTCAAACAGCTATTAACTTACCTAGAATGTTGAATGCGCAGCAATATGGAGATTTGTTATGGCAGGCATATAAAAATGACGGGCAAACTCCAGCGCATGATATTTATGGAAACAATCCTAATCAAGCGCAAATCCCTGAATGGCTTAATACAGAACAAACATTACCTAGCAGTGATGTGGATTGGGTAGCTGAAATTATGCAGCCAGCATTTATTCAAAACTACAATGTCTCAATTCAAAAGGGATCAGAAAAAGGACAACATTCATTTTCTCTTGGATACTATGATCAAGAAGGTGTTGTTAAACATACTGGTTTTTCAAGATATTCAGCTCGTTTTAATTCAAATTATAAGGTAACAGATTGGCTCACCATAGGAGAAAATTTCACAGGGTCTTATACAGAAGAAGTGTCTGTTGGAACGAATAGCTCTTTGGGAAGTATTATTTATGATTCTTTTCAATTTCCATCAATTGTTCCTGTAAAAGACTTAAATGGGGAGTTTGGAGGAAATCCAATAAATGATGTGGGAAACCCATTAGGGAATTTATATCGTGCTAAGGATAACAAGCGTAAAAATGTTCGCGCTTTTGGAAATGCTTTTGCTGCACTTAATTTTGGAGATTTCACCTTTAAATCATCCTTTGGTTTGGACTATAATAATTTTAATTACCGCGGTTTTTCGCCAGTTTATGATGAAATTCTATCTCAAAATACCATTAATAGTTTAAGTACTCAGAATAGTTATAATTATCAATTCACTTTCACGAACACATTAAATTATGCCAAGTCCTTTGGAAACCATAATCTGGATGTATTGTTAGGTCAAGAAGCAATTGAGTATTATAATGAAAACTTCTCTGCCTCAAGACAGAATTTTCTGTATGAAGATTTAAATTTTAGGTATTTGAGTTTTGGTACTGAAAATCAGTTAAATGCTGGTAATGCAGGTGAATGGAAACTTAATTCGTATTTCGGACGAGTAAATTATAATTTTGATGAAAAATACCTTCTCACCGCTACAGTTAGAAGAGACGGAACCTCCCGTTTAGCAAATAATAATTGGGGAACTTTTCCTGCATTCTCTGCAGGCTGGAGAGTAGATAAAGAAAATTTCTTCGATTTTGGAAATGGATTTACAAATATGATGATTCGTGCAAGTTGGGGACAAACAGGGAATCAACAAGTACCTTCTTACTCTACAGTGGATAGCTATAGCAATAATAACAATTATAGTGACTATGCTATCGATGGTGGACAGAATTCTGTGTCAACTGGGCTGGCACAAACAAGAGTTCCTAATGCAGATCTTCAATGGGAAACTACTACGCAGACTTCCCTGGGAGTAGATTTAGGTTTTTTCAATAATAAATTGAGTATAACTGCAGAAGTTTATAAAAAGGTAACAGACGACATTTTAGTATACAATGCAGTGCCATTAACCTTTGGAGGAACAAATGATGGACAGTGGATTAATGATGGGAGTATGGAGAATAAAGGGTATGAACTTAATTTTAAATTTAGAGACCAAAAAGGAGACTTTGGTTATGACTTAGGTTTAAATGTAACAGGTTATAAGAATGAATTAAAGGAACTTTATAGCGTAGCTTATTTAGGAATTCCAAGTTCTTCATTACACAGTGTAAACTTTGATCAGGAAATTTCAAGAAGTACAGTGGGGGAGCCAATAGCATCTTTTTTTGGTTATCAGGCAGCAGGTTTATTTAGAAGCCAACAAGAAGTAGATGCATACGGTTTACAGCCTGATGCACAACCTGGAGATATTAAGTTTGAAGATGTAAATAATGACGGTGTCATTGATGATAAAGACAGAACTTTTATTGGTTCTCCACACCCAGATGTAGTTATTGGTTTTAATGTGAATCTTAATTATAAAAATTTTGACTTAGGCATGTTCTTTAATGCAAGTATTGGGAATGACCTTTACAATCTTACCAAATACAAAACACAATTTTTTAATCAATCTGCCTATAACAAAGATTCTTCGTTACTTGGTGCATGGACACCAGCTAATCCTGATGCTGACATTCCAAGACTTAGCCTTGATGATCCAAATAATAATATACGTCCTTCTTCATATTATGTTGAAGATGGGTCTTATTTAAAACTCAATAACTTGCAAGTTGGTTATACCATTCCAGCATCCGTATTAGGAGATTTAAATCTAAGGGTTTATGCACAAGCTAGTAATGTCTTTACCATTACCGATTATAGTGGAATGACTCCAGAGATAGGACTTCAAAACTATTCAAGTAGTAGTAGGAATTTAGATATTGGTGTGGATCGTGGTATCTACCCACCATCCAGAACTTTTGTATTTGGATTTAACCTGAAATTTTAAAAAAAATAATGATGAAATTTAAAGCATATATAGCAAAAATTATGGTTGTTTCAACAATCGTAATAAGTAGTACTTCTTGTTCGAATGATTATTTAGAAGAAGTAACTTACGGGGAGGTTTCTCCAGATGAAATGACTAAGCCAGCAAATGTTGAACGCGCAATTATTTCAGCATATAGCGTTCTAAATGGGCAATTTGATGGAGCAAGTAATGCCTATAATTCTCCAGCGTCTAATTGGAGCTTTGGTGATGTGGTATCGGATGATGCCTACAAGGGAGGTGGTGGAACCGGGGATCAAAATAATATTCACCAAATGGAAATATTTAACACCTTACCTACCACTATTGATGTAGAACGTAAATGGATGGCATTATACGAAGGTGTTAAAAGAGTTAATGAAGCAATGCGTTTGCTGGCTGCTTCTGAAAATTTTGATACAAACTTAAAAGCACAAAGAAAAGCTGAATTGCAATTCTTACGGGGACATTTTTATTTTGAGTTGAAAAAAATATATAATCATATTCCCTATATTGATGAAACTGCTGAAACCGTAAATGATTATGCGAAATCAAACACAGAATTTACCTCTGAAGAGTTATGGGGGAAAATAGAAGCTGATTTTCAGGCGGCGTACAATGTGTTACCTGTTACTCAAGAAGATGCAGGGCGACCTACTAAAATTGCAGCGAAAGCATATTTAGCTAAAACATATCTATTTCAAGAAAAGTGGCAAATGGCATTTGATGCCACCACGGAAGTTGTTAATAGTAATTACGGGTTGATGGATGATTTTCAAGAACTATTTTTACCTGAGAACGATAACAATAAGGAAATAATTTTTGCAGTGCAACATTCTATAAATGATGGGCAACCAAGTAATTATAATGGAAGTATTGGTGATCGATTGTTAGCTCCCGGAGGGCCTTTTTATTCACAGTATGGTTTTCACAGACCTTCACAAAATCTGGTTAATGCCTATAAGGTAACAGCAAATGGACTTCCTGCCAACAGTAATGAAAATCTAAAAGAAACCGATCTTGTAGATCCAAGAATAGATATTACTATAGGTAGACCAGGAGTTCCTTATAAAGATTTAGGTGTTTTATACGAAGCTAATTGGGCAAGAGATTTGGCTACTTATGGAGAGTTTAGTCCGAAGAAAAGAATTGTTTCAGCCAATTCATCATTTCATTTAGAAGTATGGCCTTATGTTAGTGCTTTAAATTATTACATCCTAAGGTATGGGGAAGTTTTATTATGGAGAGCAGAAGCTGCGGTTGAGATTGGTCAGTTAGAAGTAGCACGTACATTAATCAATCAGATAAGAAATCGTGCAAAGAATACTGCATATGTTAAAACCCTAGATGGGAGTGCCAATGCTGCCAATTATAGTATTGAGTTGTATAATTCCGTATGGAGTAACCAGGAGCAAGCCAGAGAAGCAGTTCGTATGGAATCTAGATTAGAATTAGCCCTTGAAGGACATCGCTTTTTTAACTTAGTTAGATGGAAAAAGGCAGATGAGATTATCTCTAAATATCTTGAAGTAGAGAAAACTAGAAGAACCCATCTATCTAACGCCAGTTTTATAGAAGGGAAAAATGAATATTGGCCAATTCCACAAGCATATATTGATGGAGTAGATGCTGGTTTAGTAACCCAAAATAATGGGTATTAGTTTGATTTAATTATTGCAGGGGTGGTAACACTCCTGCAATTTTACTTTATCTATGTAGAAATTTGCTGCTTTATCAATAAAGAAATAATTATCAAAAACAAACCTGGAGCTAATCTTTGAGGTACTGATAGCCATATTTTCGGTATTTTAACTACCTTCTAAATCAAATATTGTAGATGTAATGTTCAATATCTTTTGTAACTAGGATTAATTTTAACTTGTTACAAGAATAACTATCTTTAATAAATTTCATTCAGGTTAGCGTATAGCTAGCACGGGAGTTTTAAACTGAAAGCAAAACAAAGCAATCAATTGGAACTGTTTTAAGGATGCCTACGTTTTGGAAATTCTATTAGTTTTTACCTGAACTTCGTTTTGAATGTTTGTTATTGCTTTTTAAATGGTTTTCAATACTCCTGAATCTGCTCTTAAAGAAGCTCCATTTGTAGCAATGG
>Ga0114902_1000231_pt1 | contig 35692 bp, 28 predicted proteins | sample MalvireepMed_s12_FD_87291 | JGI IMG/M metagenome (GOLD analysis project Ga0114902, IMG submission 87291) | Marine viral communities from the Global Malaspina Expedition - Malaspina viral metaG DeepMed_s12 | ecosystem: Environmental > Aquatic > Marine > Oceanic | place: Mediterranean Sea... | reverse complement strand
TATTGTAAAAGAAATTTCTATTTTATAGTTTCTTTGTATCTTAGAGCCAAAATTTGCTCATGACTTCAGAAAGTAACACTAAGGGAAAACTATACTTAATCCCAACAACATTAGGTGAAGTAGAACCTCTTGAGGTACTCCCACTTTCCATAAAAAGAGTTATTGAAAATCTTGATTTTTATATTGTTGAAAACGAAAAAACAGTCCGTCGTTTTATTAAGCGGATAAGTCCTAAAAAGTCACAACCAAGTTTAAAAATTCAAGTTTTAAACAAATACACTTTACCAGAAGAAATTCCAACTTTTATTACACCCTGCTTAAATGGGTATGACGTTGGAATTATTTCTGAAGCTGGTTGCCCTGGAGTTGCAGACCCAGGAGCAGATGTAGTTGCAATTGCACACGACAAAGGCGTACAGGTAGTTCCTTTAGTAGGTCCCTCCTCCATTTTACTCGCTTTAATGGGAAGCGGAATGAACGGTCAGAGTTTTGCATTTAATGGCTACCTCCCTATAGATAAAGCTGAGAAAAAGAAAGCCTTAAAAGACTTAGAGAAGAGATCTAAAGAACTAGACCAGTCGCAAATTTTTATGGAAACTCCCTACAGAAATGATAAACTACTAGCCGATTTAACAACTATCTTAGCTGCTAATACTCAGCTTTGTGTAGCTACCGATATTACTTTAAATACAGAATATATTAAAACACAATCTGTATCTCAATGGAAGGGTGCTAATGTAGACTTACACAAAAGGCCAACCATATTTATTTTACATGCGGAATAAAACAAAACTATAAAACACAAAAAGCCCGAAAACATTTATGTTTTCGGGCTTTTTTATTAAGATCATTTTAAGCCTACTATATTCTAGCAGCTTTATTAGCCTTTACATGAGATACATCGTATCCTGAAAATTTGCGCATATAATAACGGACAGAAGCTCCATTTGCATCAGCAAAACCAGAAACTCCATGGGTGCGTAAATAGCGTTTTACATTACCAGGGCCTGCTAAATGTGCAGCAGCTAAAATTCCCGACTCTGTAACTTTAACACCATTAAATACACGACCAACATACCATTCGATATCTTTCCTTAAAACCCATTTGTTTCTTTCAAGATTGGCTATAAAAGCTCTTTCCTGCAATTCTGGATTATTAAGAAAATCTGAACTAGAACTCACTCCTATTGTTTTAAGAGTAGATGCTCCAAATTGATATTTGCCCATATATCCTAAAGGGTTTACAGTAAAATAATCCCCTCTTGATTCTTTAAAAGCTAATGCTTCTTTGAAACCATTAAAAGACTTTCCTAAAAAGGGTGTTCTAATAATGTCTTCAACATCTTCATCTTCTAAAGAAACCGAATACGCTAAAGGCTTCGTTACTCTATTAATGTTATGAACGTTTTCTTCGGTTTTTTTTGTTGAAGTAAAACCTAAACTTACCACGATTACTAAAACTAAAACAGCTACTAAAACATTAAATTTTAATATTTGTTTTCTCATATAAGTATATTTCTTTAAGCTTTACATCATCGAAATGATTACTTAAAATTGAGCGTGCAAATATACAACTTTTTTAATAAACAGAAAATCAGTAAGTTAAAGTAATCTTAAAGTTTAAATTAACGTTTTATAGCCTGCGAATTAAGCCATTTTACATACTCTTGCTTGTTTGCATTATGCTGTGAAAGCGTTTTGGCAAATTTATGATATCCAAAATCTTTAACATTTGCTACAAAATACAGATAGTCATTTTTTTCATAATTTAACACTGCATCAATAGCAGAAATATCTGGCATTGCTATCGGACCAGGAGGAAGTCCAGCATACTTATAAGTGTTATATGGAGAGTCCAATTCTAAATCTTTATAAAGAACTCTTTTAATTACTTTATCCTCATCTCCTGTATGCTTTCTTATTGCATAAATTATAGTTGGATCTGCCTGTAAAAGCATATTCCTATTTAACCTATTCATATAAACACCTGCTACTCTTGGTCTCTCATCAACCATAGCTGTTTCTTTATGAACAATAGATGCTAAGGTTACTACTTCCAATGGCGACAAACCAATAGCTTCTGCTCTTTTTAGACGAGTTTCATTCCAAAAACGATTGTATTCCTTCAGCATTCTATCTCTAAAACTATCGGCAGAAGTATTCCAGAAAAATTCATAACTATTTGGCACATACATTGCCAAGGCAGTATCTTCATTAAAGTTACTACTGCTTAAAAAACTACTATCAGTAAAACTAGTATGCAGAGAAACACTATCGGCTTCTATCTGTGTAGCAATTCTACCTGCAAGTTTAGTAAGCGACTCTTGATTATTAAAAGAAAGTGAAATAGGTACGTTTTTACTCCTTAAAGAATTAATAATTTCGTTATTATTCATTCCTTTTTTAATAGCGTACTTTCCTGCTTTAATGTTAGCTGTATATCCTTTTTGAGTTGCTACCTTTTCAAAAGTAGCCATGTTTTCCAACAAAGGATCTAATTGCTCTTTTACATCATTAAATCCAGCATCCGATTTAATATAAACATACGCTTCTTCATTCTGAAAAGCTGTGTTTGGAGAGAATACGGCATTATAAACATAATACACAAATACAAAGCCTACAATGGCACCCAGAAGCGCTATCGCTACTAAAATTTTTCTTATATACATTATTTATTAATCTTTTGATAAAGAATTTCGTTTTGAAATTTTCCCGAAGTATAGTTCCAATCTTTTTTAATTCCAATTCTTTCGAAACCTAAATTTGAAAAGAGATGAATACTAGGTTTGTTGCTTTCAGAAATATTGGCATATAATTGATGAAGATCTAAATGATTAAAAGCATAATCTATTAATAAAGACAACGCTTCACGCCCTACTCCTTTATTTCTATTAGCTTCTTCTAAAACTACAATTCCAACTCCTGCTCTTTTATTTTTAGGATTAAAATCGAAGATATCTATAAAACCAAGTAATTTATTATTGTAATTGGAAATTGCCAATCTAAGTTGCTTAACTTCAAAAATATCTTTGTGACTATTTGCTAAATACTCTTTCAAAATAAATTTAGAATAAGGTGCTAAAGTTTCACTTACCTCCCAAACTTTCTCATCGTTTTCCAAAGTATAAAGAAAGTCTAGGTCTTCTGGTTCCAAAGCCCTTAAATAAATTGTATTTCCAGAGAGTGTTATCATTATACTTTTATTATTCCTGAAAAAACCTGCGTTGCTGGCCCTACTAAATGAATATTTTTATACCCCACTCCATTCTTTTCGAATGAAACTTTAAGTTCTCCGCCAGGGGTTTTTAATGTAATTTTATTACTTGTTGTCTTTGCTGTTTCATGCATAGCAATAGCAACCGCTGTTACTCCTGTACCACATGACAAAGTTTCATCTTCCACTCCACGCTCATAAGTTCGTACACTAAAAGTTGTGTCTCCCTCTTGAGCTACAAAATTTATATTACTCCCTTTACTCCCATATTTACCATAACGTAGCTTGGCTCCATTTTCTTTTACATCTAAATGCATTAAATTTTCTACTAACTGCACATGGTGTGGAGAGCCAGTATTTAGAAAAGTATAGGTGTCAAAAACATCTATTTTTGCTACATTTTGCATTGCCAAACTAACAATTCCACCTGCTACGCTTGCGGTATGTAGACCATCAACAGCTATAAAAGAACAATTATCTTCTATTACATTTAGAAATTTTGCAAATGCCACTAAACATCTCCCTCCATTACCACACATAGAACTTTCGTTTCCATCTGCATTATAATACACCATTTTAAAATCTGTAGCATCATCATTCTCTAAAAGAATTAATCCATCAGCTCCAATTCCAAATTTTCTATCGCATAAAAAATTAACGAGTTTGGTATCATTTTTGGGAAAGATATCCTGACGATTATCAATCATAACGAAATCGTTTCCAGTACCTTGGTATTTATAAAAATTAAGTTCCATAGTAAAATTTATACTTGTATCTATTAGAATTCTGAAGGCTTTGTTAAAAATTAACAGTCTTCTAACCGATTCACAAATATACAATAAAGCAAACGTTTATTTCATTGTTAAAGTGCGTTAAAATTGAAATATGGAATATAATTATCAAGTAATTTTAAGTGTTAATTAAAATAAATTAGTTTAAAAGTGATGAAGAAATTTTTAAGTCTTTTACTCGTATCTATACTAGGGGGTGCCATTACTTTAGGCATTTATAAATTTGCTTTTGAAAAGCAAATTCCTTTAATAGAAAACCAAGAAAATCAATCTAAATTTGTAACTGCTAGTTACAATCCATCAACCTTAGAAGCAGCAGAAAATATCAATTTTACTGAGGCTGCAGACAAAACAGTTCATGCGGTAGTTCACGTTAAAAATCTAACGGTAAGCAAAGGCCCTACAAGTATAATGGAATACTTTTATGGATCTGGAAGTAGTCAGCCAAGAACTCAAGTAGGAACTGGTTCTGGAGTAATTATTTCTCCTGATGGCTATATTGTTACCAACAACCATGTTATAGCAAACGCTACTAGGCTACAGGTAACTCTTAATAATAATAAAACCTATAGCGCCGAATTAATTGGAACCGACCCTGAAACAGACATTGCTCTTATTAAAATTGATGCTGAGAGTGATTTGCCTTATTTAGCTTTTGGAGATTCCGATTATTCAAAAATTGGCGAATGGGTATTAGCTGTAGGAAATCCTTTTAATTTAACTTCTACAGTTACTGCGGGAATTATTAGTGCTAAAGCTAGAGATTTAAATGAACAAGATGGGGTTTTTCAATCCTTTATTCAGACAGATGCTGCCGTAAACCCAGGAAATAGCGGAGGTGCCTTAGTAAATACTAATGGAGAGTTAATAGGTATAAATACCGCTATTACCTCTCAAACTGGGTCGTACATTGGATATTCTTTTGCTGTACCAAGTAATATTGCAAAAAAAGTAGTTGACGATATTATGGAGTTTGGAAATGTACAAATGGGAACTTTAGGAATTAAAGGTCAAGATTTAGCTGTTCTTAATGGTCGAGTTGAAGGAATTAACGAATCTGAAGGGGTTTTAGTTGCTGAAGTATTTAAAAAATCGGGGGCATATAAAGCTGGACTAAAATCGGGGGATATCATTAAAAAAATTGATAATATTAAAATATCTAAGTTTTCTGATTTAACAGGCTATTTAAGAAGTAAAAGACCTAATGATTTGGTTAATTTAACCATCCTAAGAGATGATGAAAATATGGAACTTCCTGTAACATTAATAGATAATACCTCCTACACATACACTATTGAAGAAGTTGGAATTTCCATCCAAGCACAAACAAAGTCGGATAAAGATAGATACAACAATCAAGAAGGTGTTGTAATATATAGTACTAACGACTACAATAGAAGATTAGGTTTAGATGGAAAATTATTAGTTGGTATCAACGACGATAAAATAGAAACTATTGATGATGCTAAAAAAGCCGTTGCAAAAGCTAAAGAATATGGAATGATGAGTCTTGTTATTTTAAATGAACATGGTGAAAGAGAGCGTTTAGTTTTCAGAAATTAAAAGCGTATAATACACACTTAAAAGAGCTTCGAAATGAAGCTCTTTTTTTTATCAAAAAAGCTTCACGAAAACGTTTGAAATATATACTTTTGCGAAAAAATAAAAACCTTCAGTAGATAATAAATGAAGGAGAAGTTAAAAATATTTTCAAAAAAGAGGGTAGCCTCAAAAAAAACAAAACCCTAATAGGGGATTAAAAAAGCACTACAAACAAAACAACACAAGAATGAAAGTAACAAATGAAACCTATGAGAAAGAACTTGCTTTTCAGGCAGACAGAAGAAGAGCAACCGTAGAGTTTATTAAAATTGTAAGTGATCTTTGGTATGATAACTCCGTTGAACTAGTACTTTTTAGAAATCAGTTGATAGACAAAAGTGTTAGTGAAATAATGAACTTACACAAATATGCAGGAGAATTTGTACAGAAACCAATATCAATTTTCGATTCGGTAGACATTGCAAATGCCATAAAAAATATGAATCTACCTCCTTCAAAAATCGACATAGGAAAACTTACCTATGAGTTTCATGTAGAAGATTCTCAGCATACAGATACCGCTTCATTTGTTATCAATAAATTAAAAGATGCTAATAAAACAAATGGGATAAAACCTAAAGACGTTATTTTATACGGGTTTGGAAGAATTGGTAGGCTCTTAGCTAGAGAATTAATGGCAAAAACTGGAGTTGGATCACAACTTAGATTAAGAGCAATTGTTACCAGAGGTGAAATTACAGAAGAAGTCCTAAAAAAAAGAGCTTCATTACTAGAAAACGATTCTATTCATGGTTTCTTTTCAGGAACAGTTGCTATTGATGTGGAGAAAAAAGCATTAATAATAAATGGAACTACTGTTTATTTAATTAATGTATCCAATCCAGAAAACATTGATTATACTGCCTACGGAATTAAAGATGCGCTAGTAATAGATAACACAGGAGTTTATAGAGATGATAAAGAGCTAGCACGTCATTTAAAATCGAAAGGTGTAAAAAAAGTACTTCTTACAGCTCCAGGAAAAAACATTCCTAATATTGTATATGGTGTAAACCACAAAGAATACAATCCTGATAAAGAAACTATATTTTCTGCCGCATCCTGCACCACAAATGCTATTACACCAATTCTCAAAGCTATTGAAGACTCTTTAGGGATTATAAAAGGACACCTAGAAACTATTCATGCCTATACAAACGACCAAAATTTGGTGGATAATATGCATGGAAAATATAGAAGAGGAAGGGCTGCAGCATTAAATATGGTTATTACCGAAACTGGAGCAGGAAAAGCTGTAGCAAAAGCGCTCCCTAATTTAGAAGGAAAATTAACCTCCAATGCCATTAGAGTTCCTGTTCCAAATGGCTCCCTAGTTGTTTTAAATTTAGATATTGAAAAAGGAACAACAAAAGCAGGCATTAATACCATTATAAAAAAATATGCATTAGAAGGAGATTTGGTAGAGCAAATAAAATATTCCTTAAATAACGAATTGGTTTCCTCGGACATTATAGGCACCTCCGCCCCTTCTATTTACGATAGTAATGCTACTATTGTTTCTCCAGACGGAAAAAACATTGTTTTATATATTTGGTACGACAATGAGTACGGCTATAGCCACCAAGTAATGAGACTTGCAAAGTATATTGCTAAAGTTAGACGTTTTACTTACTATTAATAATAAAATAAGCCTTATTCTTGACTCATAATTAAGAATAAGGCTTTTTTAATTTCACAATTATTAACTATTTTAGTTATTTAACTCATATTAAATAACTCATGGAAATACCTAACAAAGAATATGCTTCCTTTAAGGTAATTCTTGTTATTGTTATTTTTATTTTTTTGAATTTTTCATTCAGCTACTCTCAAAATGACAGTATTGCGGATCATGATTTTACCAGACAATTATGGTTTGAATTAAAACCATCTTGGAAATTGAGTGAACGCACCCGTCTAAATACAGATATTAGCTATAGAACTAACGAACCAAAAAATGGAGAAAGATTTGTCTCCAAAGCTGAAATCCAATACCAATTAAAACAACTCAATCTAAAGAATTTAAAATTTAACCATGCGGTAACTGGAGGTATCGGGTATTTTTATATCAATAATTTTAATGCCGTTAACGCATTTGAATATAGGATATACCAAGGATATAGTCTTGGTTTTAACTTTACCAAAAGAACAAAATTTAATCAATACCTTCGTTTAGAAGAACGTTTTACCAATCTTTTCAGAGAAGAAAACAGCTCTTTTGGATTACGATTACGATATAAAATATCTGGTATTATTAATTTGTCAGACTTATTTGCGGATAAGTCAAAAGGCTTTTACATCCCTGCTGATGTTGAGTTTTTCTTCAATATTAAAAAATCTAAACAAATTAACGATGTTATTAGAATCACTCCTGGAATAGGCTATGTATTCAATCCTAGTTTTAAAGCACAATTCAGCATTGGTTATCATTACACTAAACAAGAATTTGAAAACTTAGTTCGAACTAATGATATTATCTTTCAATTAAGAGTATACAAAACATTTCCTTTACGCTTAGTTAAAGACCCACATGAATTATAATAAAATTATTAATGTCCGAGTAAAAATACTAGATCGCTTCGCTATAAGAATAAAGGACAAAACTAAATCTTAAATACCACAAAATAAGTAGTTTAAAGAAAACGCATTACTAAAATCCTTTTTTCATTCATTCTTATTAATAGCAAAGCTTCCATTTTGAAAACCCCATTTGAACTATCATATAAATGGAGTCCAATAAATTCCGTTAAACTTTTATTGGACAACAATATAATAAAATGTAAAACTTTTTTATTAAATGAAAACAATAACTTAATATTGTAATCGTTTGCAGTAAAAACGTAACTTTGCAACCCTAAATATTGCTACTACATAGATTTTTTTGAATCATCCATCTGCTTTAAGCCTAAATATGTGATATTCAAAAAGAATAAATTAATTCATTTTGACATATATTGTCAATGGATTAAACTCTTTATGAGAAATTAAAACGAATAATTAACCTACTTCGGTTCTAGCTAAATGGATTTCGATAAAGAATCGAAGTAAGAATCGAGGAATTAAAACCACGTAGTGGAATTAACATTTTAACGAATGAAGATGACGAGAAAGAACCTATTAACAGCAACATCCTTAATTCTATTTTCAATTTTCACTGTCATTGCACAAGAAAGTGATAAAAAAGAATTGTCTTTAACAGAAGGGAGTATCGACAATCAGTTTGAATACATCTTTCAAAAGGCCAACAATTATCAAGATTATAAAGTAGTAAAGAAAAACTGGCTTTTACTTCTAAAGAAAAACACGCTAGATTCTGTAGCTAGGTTAGAAAAAGAGCTTGCAACATCGGAGCAACTAACGAGTACACAGAAATCAAAAATTGATAATTTAAACAAAGAATTAGCTTCTACAAATCAACAACTTGCAACAGTTACTGAAGAGAAGGATAGCATTTCTTTTTTTGGAGCCCTTATTAACAAACCTGCCTACAAAGGTATTATGTGGGGAATTGTTGCTATCCTAGCTTTAATTCTAGGTTTCTTTGTTTATAAATTTAAAAATGCCAATACAGTAACTCAAGAAGCTCAAAAATCTTTAGCGGAATTGGAAGAAGAATATGAAGAACACCGCAGAAAAGCTTTAGAGCGAGAGCAGAAAGCTAGAAGACAATTACAAGACGAAATAAATAAGCAAAAACTTACTAAAACTAAGTAAGGTTTTAACTTTTTTAAGATATAAATCCCATTTATGGGGATAAATTATGATTCTATTAAACTCCCCTTAAGGGGAGTTTTTTTATCTTACCAATTAAAAACCATCCATGTCAAAAAGAAAAAAAGCAACTTACATAGTTGTAGTTATTATACTTTTATTAGTTATAGTACGGTTATTACTTCCCACTATTGTAAAGAGATATGTAAACAATACTTTACAAGAAATACCAGGCTATTGGGGACATGTAGAAGATATAGACATTAATTTGTACCGAGGTGCTTATGTTATTCATCAATTAAAATTAGATAAGATGAATGGAGAAAGTAGCATTCCTTTTTTAAATTTTGAGAAATCCGACATCTCCATTCAATGGAAATCGCTTTTTGACGGAGAAATTGTAAGCAAAATCGACTTATACAGACCTAAAATCACTTATATTTTTGAAGAACAAGTAAATGATTCTGTAAAAACTTCTAACAACGATTGGAGTAAAGCACTAACAGATCTTGTTCCCATAGACATTAATAAACTTACAATTACTGAAGGAAAAGTAGGATTTATTGAATTTAATAAGAGTCCCGATGTAGATTTATATATTGACCAAATAGAGTTAGTAGCCACCAATTTAAGAAATGTAGAAAACAAAGAACAAAAGCTCCCTTCCTCACTTCATTTAACAGGAGTTAGCATTGGTGGCGGAAATGTAAAACTTGATGGAGAAATGGATTTAGTACAACAAATTCCAGATGTTGATTTTAATTTTTCACTTGAAAAAGCAGCTGTCAAAGCTCTAAACTCATTCACCCTTGCTTATGTAGGAATAGACTTTGAAAAAGGAAATTTTGACCTTTTTAGTGAGCTTGTAATAAACAATGGTTATTTAAAAGGATATTTTAAGCCTATTTTAACGGATGTAAAAATTGTAGATTCTTTTGGCAAAGAAAACAGTAGTATCTTTAAAAAAGCATGGGAAGGATTTGTTGGATTTTTTAAATTTATCTTTAAAAATCAAAAACAAGACTCTTTAGCTACTAAAATCCCTATTGAAGGCGACCTTAACAATGTAGATTCAAACATTTTTAGTACTATTGCAGGAATCTTTAAAAATGCATTTATAAAAGCCTATAAAGGAGAAATAGATGAGTCGGTAATGTTTAAAGATGCTAAAAAAGAAGAATAAAATTCTATTTATAAAATGCGGATAGATATAATTACAGTACTACCAGAGCTACTTACAAGTCCTTTTGAAGCTTCTATTTTAAAAAGAGCAATTGATAAAGGGCATGTAGAAATACATTTACATAATTTAAGAGATTATACTACAAATAATTACAAAACTGTAGATGATTATCAATTTGGTGGCGGAGCTGGAATGGTAATGATGATTGAACCCATTGATAAATGTATTAGCGGATTAAAAGCAGAGAGAAGCTATGATGAAGTTATTTATATGACTCCAGATGGGGAAACCCTCAATCAAGGCATTGCAAATCAGCTTTCATTAAAAGGGAATCTTATTATTTTATGTGGCCATTATAAAGGAGTAGATCAACGGGTACGTGATATTTTTGTAACCAAAGAAATATCAATAGGAGATTATGTACTTTCTGGAGGAGAGTTGGGAGCCGCTGTACTATGCGATTCTATTATCCGCCTTATTCCAGGTGTTTTAAATGATGAAACCTCTGCCCTAACCGATTCCTTTCAAGACGATTTATTGGCGCCACCTGTTTATACTAGACCCTCAGATTATAACGGACATAAAGTACCTGAAATTTTATTGAGTGGTAATTTTCCTAAAATTGAAAAATGGCGTGAAGAACAGGCTTATAAGAGAACAAAAGAGCGCAGACCTGATTTATTAGATGAATAAATCTAGTAATTATAACATTATGTCCGAGTAAAAATACAAGACCGCTTCGCTACAAGAGAAAAGAACAAAGACTAAATCTTAACTATTACAACATGAGCAGCTTAAAGAAACAACATTACTAAGCTCCTCTTTTTATTCATTTTTCTTAATAGCAAGGGGGGTATTTTAAAAACCTCTATTAACCCTTGATATATGTAGAATGCAATAAACATTGTCTGCTTTTATCGGACAATAATATAATTATAACATTTATGTCCGAGTAAAAATACAAGACCGCTTCGCTGCAAGATAAAAGAACAAAGACTAAACCTTAACTATTACAACATGAGCAGCTTAAAGAAACAACACTACTAAGCTCCTCTTTTTATTCATTTTTCTTAATAGCAAGGAGGCTATTTTAAAAAACTCTATTAACCCTTGATATATGTAGAATGCAATAAACATTGTCTGCTTTTATCGGACAGTAATATAATTATAACAAAAAATAAACTGTAAAAGGTTGTATTTTAATTAATAATAATTATTTTTGCACCCAAATTCGGATTAACCTCTGACGATAATCGTGAATGTTACTCTGAATCAACACATTATAAATATAGCACAATGGAAGCTTTAGTAAAATTTGTACAAGACGAGTTTGTAGAAAGAAAAGAGTTCCCTGAGTTTTCAGCAGGAGATACAATTACTGTATACTATGAAATTAAAGAGGGAGAAAAAACACGTACTCAGTTCTTTAGAGGAGTAGTTATCCAAAGAAGAGGAACAGGTTCTTCAGAAACGTTTACTATTAGAAAAATGTCTGGAACTGTTGGGGTAGAAAGAATTTTCCCAATCAACATGCCTGCATTACAAAAAGTAGAGATCAACAAAAAAGGTAAAGTACGTAGATCACGTATATACTACTTTAGAGGTCTTACTGGTAAAAAAGCAAGAATTAAAGAGGTTAGATCTTAACCTATTTACCATAACACCAAAAAGCCTGCTATATGCAGGCTTTTTTTATGAACAATTGTTAATAAGTCATGTTTATAAAGTGTTGATTAATAATGTGTTAAAAAATTGTAATCAGCATACATTTACCTTATATTTACAATAGAGTTTTAAGAAAGATTAATTCTTAAAACATTTGTTCTTAATGAGTCTCTTCACTATTTAATTTAAAAAGTTAAATCAAAGAGAAAGTTTGAATTTAGTAGATCATACTAAATCAGTGCCAAAAGAGTGGAAGTTTTATACTGAAATTCAATTAGGAATTAAAAACAAATTTGAAGCATTAAAGTTAGGTCTTGATTAAATTATTGAGAAAACTAGATGTTTCATAGAAATAGCGAACTATTAGTAGTAGCGTTCTTTTATAGAAAATACGAAAATTTAAGTACCTATTTCTAAGAAAGCCATATCAAAACATATAATGTATTGATATGGCTTTTGTTTTTTAAATATCTCTAAAATCAGTACTATTTTTTTTCTACTGATTAAATTAATTAAAAAAAGACTGCTAAGTACAGTCTTTTAATTTATAAGATTTATAATCAATTTTTAACTTTTTAGGGATATTACCCTACTATTACATCTTTTTTCATGATAGTGTAGTTTTTACATAACAATATATACAATTTTAATACCTATCAAACTAGAAAACAAATATATTAACTTATTTAACACCTAAATCATCTCCAGATTGAAATTTCTTCGACACAATACAATCCTTTGAATGAAAATCTTTTACAAAAACTTTATTAAGACCAGACAAGGAATGCTTTGCTATAATTGTTAATCTTAAAAAAGAAGACTCATCTACCCAATTATCTTCTAATTTTTCGGTAGTTCTAACTCTCATTGCATGACAATTATGAGAATCTCTACTGTTTTTACATGGAATAGTAGATATAAAATTATCTTTCAACTGAATATCTTTACTTCTCAAATTAGTCCCATTCAAATCGCCAAAAGGCTTATAAAAAGTAGGCTCCACTCTAACATCAAATATCTCCGAACTAGTCTTATTTACAAATTTGAATAAATAGTTAATCTCCTCATCAATAACATCCTTACTTATATAATCTGATATTACAATCTTCGGTCTTTTCTTTTTCAAATAATACATCAAAAAAATATACGAAGCAAGTAAACCAGATAAGACACCAACAAATAAACTTGTAGTTAAATTATTAATTAAGGTTAATAAAAAATCATTCATATTAGTTATTTTTATTGTTAGTATCACACTAAAAATAGAAAATATATATTACAAAATATTTTTTATAGAAAATAATTTTAAAGAGTTATTTCTCTACACATTAAGTTTTCTTAAATTTTGAACCTAACAAATACTATATAGATTATTATTTTTACATACTATTTTAAGCTAAAATTAAAAACACAACTGTTATTGAAATAAATCCCAGAAATATAAAACCAGAATTACTACTTAATTTATGTTACTTAGTCCTTACTTTATCAACTGTTTTTGGTGCATTAGCAACTATGGAATCTTTCATTATAAAGATATAATAACAAGTGATAACTGGTCTTTTCCAGCATATCAATCAATACCTGGACGGAGACATTTTGATCTTATCTCTAATGAGAAAGAAAAATCTAGAAAATTTAAATCTACCAAAGCAGGAATAATTGACTTAGAAATGTATCTTAACAATGCAGGTGAAGTAAAAATTGAAGTTTTTGAAAATAATTCAAGAAAACCTAATTGGGAAAAGAAAAAAAATGTAGCTCTTCTAAAATCCAAAACCTAAACCAAAGGCAACACGTATCCCGTCTACCGAATCAAAAACTCCCAAATTAGCAGAAATTAATTCAGCGCCATTAATAAACATTCCTCCTCCATAAGAGTTGTGCCACTTACTCCCTTCATTTTCTGTAAACCATACGCGCCCATAATCAAAACTTCCATACAACCCTAATTTTATAGGAATTAAAGGTGTCTTAATATTTGAAAAACTATAACGCAGATCTGTATTTTGATAGAAAGAAGTTTTCCCTGTAAAACGCTGATTTCTAAATCCTCGGAGTCCATCTATCCCTCCTATTGTTGCAGCCTGATAAAATTCATAATCATCTCCTATATTTAAATGGGCTTTTATGTTTGAAGCTAAAACTAAGCGCCCAGAATGATTTAATTTATGCGCAATCCCCAAGGCTGGAATAAAATAACCATATTGGCGACTATTAACATCTAAATTAGCACTATACCCAGCGAGCATAGAAAATCTTAAACCTACCGTTGGATAAGCCTTATTATCGTAATTAGAATAACTAAACGACGTTTTTACGCCAGCAAACTGTACCTCATCAAAAACATAACTAGGCAAAATATTATTGTTCTCCTGAACAAATCTGTTATCGGTATCATTTACTTCTACCGACTCATAATAAGCTCCAAAAGTTACTGAGCTTCTCCTTGATTTCCATACCATACTTGGAGCAATACCAACACTTCGAACTTTTACTCTATTGTAATCAAGACCTAAATCATCATCATTATTTGCTGTTTTATTTCCGTAGCCAAAAAAGTTTAAAGAGTAATTTGGACTTTGAAATCCTGCTTCCAAACGAAAGTTCAACCCTCCAATTACATTGGCAAACTCTCCTTGATATAATACCTCATATCCGTTGGTAGCAAAATAATAAGCCGCATTTATATGATGCTGCGTTGTAAACGGATTTCTCTCAAAACCATAAGTTGTATATGTATTTGAAACGCCTATTTTCAAACCATCATCTGGATTTGCTCCTATAACTGGAATTATCTGATTGGTGTTATTTTTGAACTTTTTATAATTGTAAACATTTGTTTTATACCTATCTGTGAGCTTAATATTGGCAGATTTTACATTATCAAGTGTGTTTTTCTTTGACTTATAATCATAAATAACTACATTCTTACCATGTGGTATAATGTATTCATCATTATTTTGTCCTCCTATAAGTTTGATTTTTATTTTCCTACTTTTATTAAACATCTCAAAAGTATCGGTATCATCTAAACCATAAATCCATATCTCTTTCGTCTCTTTTGGATTGTATACCCTATGATGAAATTGATCTTTAATAGTATCATCTTTCTTTCTAAGAGTGGACACTTCAACACTCCCATCTTTATAGGCTTTTATAGAAAAATAATCATCTTTATTGGTTCCTGTAACTATAGCTAATTTATTAACAACCTTATAGTATCGATCGGATATATCTTGCAAATTTTTGCGTCGAGATTTTAACAAATATTTTATCCTATCAATAGATTCATCTTGGACTTCCTTAGGCATTTCAGCAAAAGATTTATCAATAACATCGTCAGTAACATGCTGTTGAATATATCTTACTTGTGCATCCCATACAGATTTATCAACATCAATAATAAAAGTTTTATCCAAAGGAAAGGGCTCTACATTAATCCCTTTTACATCTTTCAAATCTTCATCATACTGTCTTAAAATTCTAGCAGCGGGCAACAAATTTATTGCAGCAGTCAAAATAGCGCCATCTGACATTTTAGAAAATGCTTGATCTCGGTCTCTTGGTAAAGCACGATATACTTTTTTTCCGTTCTCTTTAAATTCTAACCAACGCCATTGATCTTGATGCCGATCCCAATCGCCTATTAGCATATCAAATAATCTAGCACGTACATAATTTTCTTGATCAATTACTACATCTTCATCTGAATGAATTTCTTCTATAACATCTAACGTACTAACAATATCTCCTGTAAAATTTTTGCCTGCTAAACTTGGATGTCCTTCTGAGGCATGCTCTTCTAATAAATACAATTCATTTCCAAACTCATTATTGTAGCCCATCAAAGCATTTTGCTTTGGTATGTAATATAACTTTGGATTTAAATGATATACGCCTGCAGCATCAGACAATTCTCCAATAGCCAAGGGAGCATATGGATGCGAGCCAGTAAAAACATCTTTTAACAAAGCTTCGGCTGCAGTTTCATCAAACTGATCGTCAACATATTGATCGTCAAACAACGAAGCTTGTATGTATTGCGTTGCACTTTTTTTAACGGCTCGCATAACATACTGTGCTCCATTTTTGGCTTCTAAACGCAAAGATCTAGATTGAGTTCCTCCCCCCTTTCTTACAGGTTTTAATCCGCCGTATAATGTGTCCAGATTAACGGTTTTTGCCAAAACAGGCTTGCTAAAATAGTCTCGATAACGCGCTCCCCATAACCAACTATAAAATCCGCTTTTGGTTGTTTCGTCTAAAGTATAAACCGAAGCCGATATAGAATCTGGAAACTGAGAAGGATAGTTGATAAAAGATTTTCCTTTTTCTGTATTAACTTTTGAACGAAAAATAACCTTATTGGTTGCTGCGTCAAAAAATTGAACATCCGAAGTTTTGTCTTTGTTGATATTTAACACTGCAAAACCATTTGTACTTGCTCCAAATACGTTTCCATCTCTTTTACGCACTCCTGTTATTTTAGAGCCTGATCCACTTATTATTTGAGTTAAATTATCTGATTGAATAAACTGTAAATTATGCTCGTGCCCTGATAAAAAAACCACATTATTATTTTCTTGTGCAGCAGCTATTAATTTTTTTCTTAAATCATTATAATACCAATTCGACATATCTGCATTAGAAGCTCCGCTTGTAGTTCTTAAAACATTTTTTATGGTTCCTAAAACTGGCAGCGGACTCATATTACTTTTGACGGTGTATTGCCCAGCATGAGAGCCGTTACTAAACATTGGATGATGAATAGCCACAAGCGTTGTTTTACCTCTAGCTTTTTTAATTTCACTACGAAATTCTTCTAAAAATTGATCTCGGGTTTTAATTTCACAATCATCATTTATAGTTGGTTGTTTGTCCCAATCGGTTATATACCATTGCGAGTCTACAAGCAACAATACGGTATCATCATTGATATTAATTTTTTCAATTCCACATCCATCCTCAGGCTGAAAAGTATTTTTACCAAGCGCCTCTTCTACCAATTTTTCTTGGCGCTTGAGTCCTTTTATTCCATGATACCAATCGTGATTCCCTGGAATAACATAAACACTCCCAGGAAAAGACTTAGCAACTTTTAATTGTGCATCTAAGTTTTGTTTAGCCGCTTTATAACCTTTCTTTTTTTCTGAAGGCAATCCTAATGGATAAATATTATCTCCTAAAAAAAATAGTATATCATTAGCATCTGCTTCTTTAAATTGTTCTTGCAATGCTACTAATGCTTTGGGAGTAGTATTATTAACCCCTAATTTCCCAGCATCTCCAATTAAAAAAACATTTATAGTCTCTTTATTAATTCCGCTTAAAACAGCATTATTCTCTTTATTAGTTTCATATTCTAAAGTAGCACAGGCTGTAAAGAAAACTAAAAGGAATAAATATTTAATTGGTAGTTTTTTTATCATTAATTATTTTTTTAAACAATTAAACGGATTGCAAATCTTTCACCGTAAAAACATCTGAAACCTTTTGTAAATTAGGATTTAATTCTGCTCTAAGAGCTTTTATTCCACTTGCACCTTGCAGTTCCTCTAATTCTAAAATCTCTATATGTTCTCCAATGTAATTTTTAGATTTTAAAAACTCAAAATAAGCTAAATATTCTCGTTCTATTGCTGTACTAGAAAATACTACACATAATTTATGAGGTTGCGTTAAACGCTCATTTGTACCTTTTATATGCGCTTTGTCTATTCGCTTTTTAATCATTTCATACCGTACATTGTACGCACCATCTACATCAAAATGTTTTTCATCAATTCTATATTGTATTGTAATTGGTATGTCATAAGCTAGTATAAGAGATGCTACTTCTAAAGGCAACGGGAAGTCTTTTTGTTGCTGATAATACATTGCTTCCATCTCACAAGTAACCTGTAATTGCCACAACCGTAGGTTATACAATACAGTGTCATGATACGTTAAATGCTTCACAATTGATTGTCCTACATACATATTATGCTCTAGCCCATCAGTTTTATACTTTTCAAAATAATGTGGAAACATTTGCTGAGCTTCTTTCTGCTTCTTATCCATAAAATTTGAAAAGAGTTTATTAATAGCATCTACAGCAGTATCATAAGCTTTTCGAGCTATATAGAAAGTTTTATTCTCTTCTTCTAACAGTGCTAAAAATGCATCTATATCTTTAGAGGCTTTTTTAGACGCTTGTATGTGTTTAAATAATGGATATAATTGATTTTCAAAAAAGATAGTTATCTCTTGTTCTGTGCTTGCATTAAAATTCTCATTAAGCTCTTTGAGATATTTAGCTATCTGAAAAATTAATTGTTCGTAAAAAGGAAGCTTATCATGCTTTACTCTTGCCTCTAACAATACGCTACTTTGCATTAATTGATTTGTTAAATCTTCACGAATAGCTTCATTCCTTGCTATAGAAGACCCCACAATATCTACTTGCCCATATAAAGGATACACATCTTTAAAAGCAATTTCTTTAAATGAAGGTGATTCCCCCATGTTACGTCTATAAATATACCGAGCAGCTTCTTCTTCAAATCGCCATTCTACAGATGGATGGATAGAGGTACATTCCTGCTGAATTACTGCACTTACTTCATTCTGAAATTCATTTACAGAACGCTTTGAATAACTCAGTATAAATGGAATAATACTATCTAGTTTCACCATGTTTATAGCATTGATCTGATTAATTTCAGGAGTTGCTAATTCAATAATAAAACTTAGTTTTCCTTCAATAGAAATAGGCAATAAAGCGGCACTTTTTAATCCGCGTTCTAGTAATGCCTTACTCAATCTATTGCCATTATTTTTTTTATGGTAGTTTTCTACATTTGCAATAATGGCTGGTTTACACTCATCAAACAATAGATTATTCATCTCCGTACAAGCATAATTGGAAGTCTCAATAATTTCTTCTGAAGACAAGGTAAGCATCTCAAAATTTTTATCGTACGGCGGAATAATTTTATTATGATCCACTTTATAGCTCCCTAAGCGTAAATTTGGAATATTAAAAATTGCTCGAATATCTTCTAACAAATATTTAAAACTCTTATTATTTGGCTGGATTAAATGTGTTTTAAAAGTATCTATTTGATCGTCTAGAGTTACATGTATCATATTTAAAATTCCAAAACCTTCTATGGTCCAAGAATCGTTTGGAAAATAACTTTGCCATACCTCTTCATCGTCTGCATTTGAAAGCAGAATATCAAGAATTTCAGGTGTAATCTCTATTGCATTTTCATTTGGATACATGGTTATAAAATCGGCATTAAAAGCTACTCTATATGTTCTTGTTCTTCCGTTAACGCCTTCTAACTTTATATGTTTTGGTCTTTCAAAATCTACATTATACCCATAATATTGATTAAGAATAATAGCATATGGATTTAAATTCACCACATTTTCATTCTTCTGATATAGCTTTCTAAAAACTTCTTCAATATCTGTAGTTGTTTGTTTAGAAATATCTAAAAAACGTTTAGATGCGTAAAAAAACTGATTTGAAAACGGAAAAACAGCAGCTTTAATTTCGTTTCCACTTAATGCTGAAGGAAACAAAACACTCATTAATTGTGCTACTTCTTCTTTATAAGAGTTAAAAACCTTATAATCTCTCATTCCATTAACTAAATCTGGAGTTTTATCCAAAATAGCCAAAATTTGCTCCGCCTGAAACCTCTCTATACTATTAGATGAAGCCAATAAGTCTTTAAGCTTTGCTGCCAAAACTTTAAATGAAATAATAGGTTTAAATGGCCCTGTAGGGATATGCCTTTTCATGCTAAAAAATATTAATGAAAAAATTATAGCTTACCACAAAAGATATTGCCGAAATTACTATCCCAATCATAAATACTGTGTAAGTAATTCTTAACAATCTATATTTTCGTTCTAAAACAAGTCCTAAATAATATAAATCTTTAGTAAGCGAATTATACAACGTGTCTTCATTGCTAATTAAATAGTCGATTCCCCACTCAAAATCTTTCAAATTCATCTTATAGAAATTTCCAAAAAACAGAATATTCGTCCTATTATTTACTATCATTTCTTTTGTTACTGTAACATTAGATATGTTTGGTCTAGTAGATATTACAGACAAAACAATAGAAATAACACTAAAAGTTAATAGGATAAGAGTTGGGTAGACTAAAAATAAATTCGATTCGTTATCAAGCTTAGGTACCAAGTTAGATAGCACCACCGAAATAATAATTGCGTTTACAGATAATAAAATATTGGCTTTAGTATCTGCAATTGCACTTAACTCGATATGGTTTTTTAACTGAACTCTAAAGAGCGTTTCTACACCTCTCCCCGTTTTTTTATTGGCACTTTTATTAGCTCTCTTTTCTTCTAGTTTAGTAATTTTTTGATTTAAATGATACTCATTAATTTCTTTTTGAGGTTGAAGCTTTTGAATTGCATATGTTGTATAAAACGAATGCTTTTCTAGAAACTGTTTGTTTTTTAAAAACCAGTCTAACTCTAAAATTTCTTCCTCTTTTTTATAAATTAATTCCAACCGAAGTTGTTCTGAAATATCAAAAAAATCGTTTGAAGCAACATGCGCACAATCTGCATCTTTCATTATTTGCTCCAAATGTGTTTTAGGGGGTAAATTAGATTGTGTTACTAATATTAATTTTTCTACCAATAATTTATCTTCTTCTGAAATTGATATTTGGTCAAAAAACTGCTTTATTATTTCGACACTTTTAAATTCATGACCCACATCTTCAACTACAGTATAACCTGTATCATGAAACCATGCAGCCAATTTTAGCAAAAAAATGTCATGCGCATTACAATTTTCATATTTAGAAATCTTTGTTACATTCTCTAAAACTCTTTCTGTATGTGCTATGTTATGATATAAATTTTTTGGAGATAATTTATTTTCAAATAAGTCAGTAACAAATGTTGCTGCTTGTTGTAAGATAATCTCTTCCATAGGAAATGCTTTGTTAAATATTATATAAAAATAAAGAATTAATAGGAGTTATTGGTGCTAGCCTATCCAATTTTAATTAAACACATACCTCTGTCTTATATGTCTTATAAAACTTTCAAGTAAAATCAATTTTATTCAGTTTATTTTAAATCAATTTTAACAACAAAGAGAATGTTTCTACTACGGTTAAATTTAATTTCTCTTTTCTTAAAGAGCGGATAGTATGTAATCCACTATTTTAGTTCATTTCGATGCAAAATTCATCGGCAAATTTAGAACAATCTCTTGGAAATTAAATCCTCTATTAGGCATTAAAAAAACCTAAAATGGTCATAATTACTATTACCACATTAGTATTTATAACTATTTTCTCTTAAATGGTTAGCTTTCTATTGCCGAAAAAATGTTTAAAATTGTATATTTGCGAAGTTTAATTAAAAAATAGTTCTTCAAATAAATGTCACATAAACCTAAAATTCTTTATACCAAAACAGACGAAGCTCCAGCATTAGCCACTTATTCTTGGCTTTCTATTGTTAAAGCATACACTGCAACATCTAATATAGATATTGAAACAAAAGACATCTCTCTTGCTGCTAGAATTCTGGCAGTATTTCCAGATATGCTTACCAAAGAACAACAAGTTCCTAACGATTTATTAGAACTTGGAGAAATAGCTAAAACGCCAGAGGCAAATATTATAAAGCTTCCAAATATTAGTGCGTCAATTCCTCAATTAGAAAATGCTATTGAAGAATTGCAAGCTAAAGGGTTTAATATTCCAGATTATCCGCATGAGCCAAAAACAGATGCAGAAAAGGAAATTAAAACCCGTTACGACGGTATTAAAGGAAGTGCTGTTAACCCAGTATTAAGAGAAGGTAATTCTGACAGAAGAGCTCCAAAAGCGGTTAAAAATTACGCAAAGAAAAATCCGCATTCAATGGGGGCATGGAGTGCATCATCAAAATCTCATGTTGCAACCATGGATCAGGGTGATTTTCGTTCCAACGAAAAATCATTAACCATTGATAACGCTCAAAGTTTAAAAATTCAATTTGTTGACAATAACGGAAATAAAGAAGTTTTAAAAGAGCAAGTAAAAGTTATTGATAAAGAAGTAATTGATGCTACTGTTTTAAGTAAAAAAGCATTGGTTAGTTTCCTTGAAAAAGAAGTTAAAGACGCTAAAGAAAAAGACGTTCTCTTTTCTGTACACTTAAAAGCTACAATGATGAAAGTGTCGGATCCAATTATATTTGGCCACACCGTAAAAGTGTTCTTTAAAGAGTTGTTTGATAAACATGGTGCTTTATTAGAAAAAATAAATGTTGAAGAGAATAATGGTCTTGGAGATTTATTAGAAAAAGTTGACGAGTTACCTGAAACTGAAAAGCAAGAAGTAAAAGCTACCATTCAAAGTATCTTAAACGAACAACCAGATTTGGCTATGGTAAATTCTGACAAAGGAATTACCAACTTACATGTTCCTAGTGATGTAATTATTGATGCTTCTATGCCTGCAATGATTCGTAACTCAGGACAAATGTGGAATGCAGAAGGTAAGAGTCAAGATACTAAAGCGGTTATTCCAGACAGTAGCTACTCTAGTGTTTACCAAGCTACTATAGATTTTTGTAAAGAAAATGGAGCTTTTGATCCAACTACTATGGGAACAGTTCCTAATGTAGGATTAATGGCTCAAAAAGCAGAAGAATACGGTTCTCATGATAAAACTTTTGAAATCTCAGGAAATGGGGTTGTTCAAGTTTTAAATGGTGAAGGAAATGTTATAATAGAGCATAAAGTTGAAGAAGGAGATATTTGGAGAATGTGCCAAGCAAAAGACCTTCCTATTCAAGACTGGGTTAAACTTGCTGTTTCTCGCGCAAGAGCTACTAATACTCCAGCCATTTTTTGGTTAGATAAAAATAGAGCTCATGATGCTGAGTTAATCAAAAAGGTAAATTTATATCTAAAAGACCACGATACTAGTGGCTTAGAAATAAAAATAATGTCTCCAGAAGAAGCTACTCACTATACACTAGCTAGAATTAAAAAAGGAGAAGATACTATTTCTGTTACCGGAAATGTTTTAAGAGATTATTTAACAGACCTTTTCCCTATTTTAGAAGTAGGTACTAGTGCTAAAATGCTTTCTATTGTTCCTTTAATGAATGGGGGAGGTTTATTTGAAACTGGTGCTGGAGGTTCTGCTCCAAAGCACGTTGAGCAATTTTTAGAAGAAGGTCATTTACGTTGGGATTCTTTAGGAGAGTTCTTAGCATTAGCCGTTTCTCTAGAGCACTACGGAAATGTTAATAATAACAGTAAAGCTAAGGTATTGGCTACCACTTTAGATGAAGCTACAGGTAAGTTTTTAGAAGAAGATAAATCGCCTTCTAGAAAAGTAGGAGAATTAGACAGTAGAGGTAGTCATTTTTATTTAGGGCTATATTGGGCTCAAGCCTTAGCAAAACAAACTGAAGATGCTGAATTAAAAGAAGCCTTCACTCCTATTGCAGCTGAGCTTACAGAAAAAGAAGCTCTTATTATTAAAGAGCTTAACGAGGCACAAGGAAAACCTGTCAATATAGATGGGTACTACATGCCAAATGTTGAGAAAACAAAACAAGCTATGCAGCCTAGTGCAACATTTAATAGCATTTTAGCTAAAATATAAGTTTACAACCATACCTTTTTATATATAAAGCCTTCTTTTTTAGAAGGCTTTATTTTTTTATTATTGTAGTCCAATAAAAGTTAACAGAATTTATTGGATTCAATTTATACCAAGGTTTAAATGAGGTTTTCAAAACAGACCCCTTGCTATTAATAAAAATGATAAAAAGAGGGTTTAAGTAATGTTACTTCTTTAAAGAACTTATTTCTGATAGTTAATATTTAGTCTTTGTTCTTTCTTCTTATAGTGAAGTGGTCTTGTATTTTTATAGAAGTTCTTACTTTTTTTTATCTATAACAGTAAAATTACTTTTATTTTTAATGAAAAAAAGAATGAACAACTTTTTAAAGTTATGCTTATTTCTTCTCTTCGGAATCTCATTTTCCTTTGCCCAAGAACAAGTAACCTTAAGCGGAACAATAACAGACGCTTCTAGTAACGAAACACTTATTGGAGTAAATGTTATCTTTCCTGAACTTAAAACTGGAACAACTACCAACGAATATGGCTTTTATTCAATAACTATCCCAGAAGGAAATTATACCGTTCAAATAAGTTATTTGGGATTTAATACTATTAGCAAACAGATAGAGCTCTCTACAAGTTCCAAACAAGATTTCAGTTTAAAAGCTTCCTCAGAAGAACTTGATGAAGTTGTGGTAGAACAAGATATAGAGAGAATAAATATCAAAAAGCCCGAAATGAGTGTGAATAGTATGAGCGCTGCTACCATAAAAAAAATACCCGTGGTTCTAGGAGAGGCCGATGTTATAAAATCTATTTTATTATTACCAGGTGTTAGTAATGCAGGAGAAGCCTCGTCTGGATTTAATGTGCGAGGAGGATCTGCTGATCAAAATTTAATCCTCTTAGACGAAGCCATTATTTTTAACTCCTCTCATCTCTTCGGTTTCTTTTCTGTATTTAATCCAGATGCCATTAAAAACTTAAAATTATATAAAGGAGGAATTCCTTCTAGATATGGAGGTAGAATTTCTTCTGTATTAGATATTTACCAAAAAGATGGTAATAGCAAAAACTTTCATATGACGGGGGGTATTGGGGTTGTTTCTAGTAGAATTCTGGCTGAAGGCCCTATTGTTAAAAACAAAGGTTCTTTTCTTATTGGTGGTAGAAGCTCCTATGCCCACTTATTTCTAAAATTAACCGATAATGACAACTCCGCATATTTTTACGATTTAAACACAAAGCTTTCTTATAAGTTAAATGAAAATAACAACCTTTATTTTTCAGGGTATTTTGGACGTGATGTATTCGATATAAACGATAGCTTTAATAATGTCTACGGAAATTCAGTAGTTAACTTAAGATGGAATCATTTATTTTCAGATAAATTATTCTCCAACCTCTCCCTTATTTATAGCGATTATTACTATGGTTTAACTCTTAATTTTGTAGGCTTTAACTGGAATAGTGGGATAAACAACTTCAATTTAAAATACGATTTTAAACATTACATTTCCAATAAATTTAAATTGCAGTACGGAATAAATAATGTGTATTATAAATTTAATCCAGGAGAGATTGAACCTGAAGGAGATGATTCTGGAATTAATTATTTTAAACTCACCGATAAATATGCTAATGAAGCGGCTGCATACATAGATATTGAACATCAAATTACCAACAAATTAGCTATTGAATACGGTTTGCGACTTAGTAGATTTGATAGGTTTGGACAAGACGAAATTAACGTTTATCAAAACAATACCCCTGTAGTTTACAATCCAGATCTCGGCATTTATGAAAAAGCTACTCCAATAGACACTATTAGCGCCAGCAGAAGCAAGTCTATTAAATCATATACAAACTTAGAGCCACGTATTGCTGCTTCCTATATATTAGACAAAACACAGTCTATTAAAGCTAGCTACAACCGTATGTCGCAATATTTACATCTCATTACCAATACAAGCTCTCCCACCCCATTAGATGTTTGGGCGCCTAGCGGTTCGTTCATCAAGCCACAACTACTCGATCAATATGCGGTGGGTTATTTTAAAAATATTAGTGATAATAAGTATTCATTAGAAACAGAACTCTTCTTCAAAAACATAAAAAATAGAATTGATTATATCGACGGGGCAGATTTAATTGCCAATGATGCTATTGAACAAGTTGTTTTAAATGGAGAGGCTAAAGCTTATGGAATGGAGGTTTTATTCAGAAAAAATGAAGGAAAACTTCAAGGCTGGTTATCGTATACCTTATCAGAATCTAAACAACGTACCCCTGGAAGAACTCCTGATGAACCCGGAATTAATAACGGAAAATGGTATTATACTCCCTATGATAAAACCCACGATATTTCTGTAACTGCTTCCTACACTTTAACGCCAAAATGGAATTTTGGAGGGAATTTTATCTTCCAAACTGGGAGACCCGCCTCTTATCCAGATGGACAATATGAATATGAAGGAATTACTATTCCTAGTTATGGCGAAAGAAATAACAGTAGACTCCCTTCTTACAACCGATTAGATATATCTGCTACCTACACCCCAAAACCAAAGAAAACTAAAGGATGGCAAAGCGAATGGGTTTTTAGTATCTATAATGTTTACAATCGGAAAAATGCTGCTTCGGTAAGCTTTAGAGAAAACACCGAAGAAATGAGAAATGAGGCCGTAAAATTATCTATTTATGGCATTATCCCTTCCATTACGTACAACTTTAAATTTTAAAAAATGAAAAAAATTATCAATATATGTCTGCTTGTTTTCTTCTTTACTTCCTGTGAAGAAGTTATTGAGGTTGATCTGGATGATGCCCCTCCAAGATTAGTCATAGAAGCATCTATCAATTGGATAAAAGAAACTTCAGGACAGTCTCAATTCGTTAGACTCTCTACAACTGCTCCCTATTTTGATACAGAAATTCCGCCAGTAAATAATGCTGAAGTTTTTATTACTGATGACGAAGGAAGTCAATTTGATTTTATAGAAGATGGAAACTCTGGTTTTTATTATACCCAAAATTTTATTCCGCAGTTAAACAAAACCTACTACTTAACTGTTATTACTGAAGGAGAAACCTACACTGCTGAAGAGACTTTACTTCCCGTTTCCGATTTAGAATATGTAAGTCAGCAAAACGGTGAGATTTTTTCTGAAGAGTATATTGAAATTAAAGCTTATTTTAATGATCCTGTAGAGGAAGAAAACTATTATTTCTATTCTTTTTATGCTGAAAATGATACTACTATAAATGTACAAGAAGACAGACTGGTGAATGGAAATGAAATGTTTGCTTATTTCAATAGTGAAGAATTAAAACCTGGCGATGAAGTAGAAATCAATTTATATGGTGTTTCTAAAAGATATTTCACCTATATAAATACCTTACTTTCTCAAACTGGAGAAAGCGGTGGCCCCTTTGAAACGCAACCCGCAACCGTTAGAGGAAACATAGTGAATACTACAAATCCAGAGAATTTTGCCTTTGGGTATTTTAGACTCTCAGAAACCGATACTTATACCTTTACTATTGAGTAATATTTTTTACTTTTGACACATGGATTTTACAAGAACTACAGAGCAAGCGTCTAACTATAATCATCTTGAAAAGATGACTGTAAAAGAGCTACTCACTAATATAAATAAAGAAGATAATACCGTTCCAACTGCCGTAGGAAACGAAATAGCTTCTATAGAGGCTTTAATAAACGTTATTGTTCCTAAATTGGAACAAGGAGGGCGACTTTTCTATATGGGAGCCGGAACAAGCGGTAGACTTGGCGTTGTAGATGCTTCAGAATGCCCTCCTACTTTTGGGGTTCCACACGACCTAGTAGTTGGTATTATTGCTGGTGGGGAAACTGCTATTAGAAAAGCCGTTGAATACGCAGAAGACAGTACCGAACAAGGATGGAAAGATTTACAGGAGTATACTATTTCCGATAAAGATATTGTAATTGGAATTGCTGCTTCTGGAACTACACCTTATGTAATTGGCGCATTGAAAGAATGTAATAAAAACAATATCATTACTGGCTGTATTACTTGTAATAAAAATAGTCCACTTGCCAAAGAAGCACAATATCCAATTGAAGTTGTTGTAGGTCCAGAATTTGTTACTGGAAGTTCTAGAATGAAAGCTGGTACTGCACAAAAACTAGTGCTTAACATGATTTCTACTGCTACTATGATTCGCCTAGGAAAGGTTCAAGGAAACAAAATGGTAGACATGCAATTAAGCAATGTAAAGCTTGTTGATAGAGGAATTAGAATGATAATGGATGAAATTCCAGTAGAAAATAATAAAGCCTCCGAATTATTAAAAAAACACGGAAGTGTTCGTAATGCTGTAAATGCTTATTATAATGAAAAGAACGGATAGAGAACTCCTCCTAAAAAGCCTTAAATACTTTGCATTTACAGTAGCACTTATGTTTATGGCTCCCACAGTAATATATCAAGCTTTTAAAAACCAAACCCACCCTTGGTATTGGCCAGTCTTAATAGTTGGAATTTTATTAGCTATTAGCGCCATTATAATGGGGTTTTATAGCCTAAGAGTACTAATGAAGTCTTTCTTTGGAGAAAACTAATTATAAAACTAAAGAGTCGACATAAAAAGTGTGGGACTTTCTAGCCGACTCCGTCGCATTAATTAACAAATTGAATTTTCAATCTACTTTCTAAACAGAAACTAGGTTATAATTCTTTAATATTTATATTTTTCCAATAGACTTTAATTCCGCCTCCGTCATGAATTTGCAAAGCTATTTTACCTGTTGCCTCCCCTATTTTACTGTCTGTAAAACTTATCATCTCTTGTCCATTTAACCAAGTAGTAACATGATTTCCTACAACACGTACCTTCATTTTATTCCATTCTCCAAATTTTAAATACGCATCTTTTGCTGGTTCAGGTTTTATAAGCCACCCTCTGCCGTAAGACTCATAAATTCCTCCTGTATCATGCCCTGGAGGAGCTACTTCTGCTTGCCAACCACTAATTTTTGTTCCTTCAATATCAGATCTAAAAAAAATACCACTGTTTCCATTAGCTTCTTGTTTAAACTGAACTGTTAATTCAAAATCTTTATAGGTCTTTTCTGTAGCCAAATATCCATATTGCTCATCAGGCCCACTTTCAGATATAAGTAAACCCTTATCATTTACGTACCATTTTTCGGTACCATAAATATCCCAACCTGTAAGATCTTTCCCATTATATAATGCTGTTGAAGAACCACAACCTACACAAAGAAATAAAACAGTTAATATTCCAAAATATAATGATCTCATAATTTTCTAACTTTTATATTTTTAAACCAAATAAAGCTTCCATGATCTTGAAGTCCGATGTATCCTGTTTTGGCTACTCCATAATCTGGATAGTCCTTCCATTTTCCTTCCTCTTTTCTTTTTTGCCAATCTTCACTCCATGGAACAAACGAAACTGTTTTCTTTCCATTTAACCAGTATTCAACAGTATCATTTGTAAAAACAATTCGGGTATTATTCCACTCCCCTGCTTTTTTAATAGCTCCTTCATAATCTGGGTTATACATTCCATAATCTGCTCCTAAAGACTGCCAAGGCTCTAACTTTTGAGGAAACCCTATCTGATCAATCATTTGGTATTCTGGAGCATTATAATACGGTGCATCATATTTTTCGCCTTCAACTACATGGTAGAATACTCCACTATTACCTCCCTCAGAAATTTTCCAATCTATAGAAAGCTCAAATTCTCCAAACTTCTCTTCGCTGTAAATAATATCACCACCTATATCTCCGCCTTTTCCTAGAGATTTCAACATATCTCCTTCTAAAACCCATCCATCTGGCAAAGAAGTTCCGTTGTAACTTCTCCATCCATCAGTAGAAGTTCCATCGAATAAATAAATCCAATCGTTACTTTTCTCTTGAGCTATTACAACTTCTTTTTCAACCTTTTCTGTTTCGGTCTTTTTCCCTTCAGATTTACAAGCTACCACCATTAATAGTGCTGTAGCCAAAAAATATATTTTCTTCATTTTCTTTATTTTAAATAAGGTTCATGTTTACTGGATCCCACTCCATAAATTTATTCTGCTGATAGCTATCGTTACATAGTAAAGCTGGAGCTGCGGCTCTAAATGCAAATTCAGGATCTTCTACAACGCTACCATTTGTTCTAATAGCATTGAAAAAGTTTGCAAAATGGTCGTAATGAGCCCCTTTATACCCTTTTTCTGCTGTATATACGGTTTCTAATGGAGCTACAATTCTTTTTCTATCAGATTGTGCATTTTGCCCTTTCATTTTTTCAGCTAAAAAAGGATCGTCATCAAAAGAATTGGCGTTGCGCTTAAGAACAACTTCTTCCCATTTAACATCCATAGAGCCTTTGCTTCCTACTATTTTAAGATATGTACTTCCACTGGTACCATCTACAAAATTGCAACGAAGCGATAAATTAAATCCTGGATGCTGATCGGACTCAGGATAATCAAACATTCCTAATAAAACGTCAGGAACTTCACGTTCATCTTTCCAATATCTCAATCCGCCAGTAGCAGAAACTTTATTAGGACCATAAGAATTCGTTATAAAATGAAGACTTGAAAATAAATGCACAAACAAATCTCCAGACATTCCTGTTCCGTAATCTAAATAATTTCTCCATCTAAAAAATCGAAGAGGATCAAAATCTCTTTTTTTAGTATTCGCTATATAACGATTCCAATCAACAGTATTAGTAGAAGCATCATTTGGAATTGGATACTGCCATGCTCCAAGAGGAGAGTTTCTCGCCCAAAAACCTTCAGCATAATTAATATCTCCAATAGCTCCAGCTGCCAAAAGTTCTTTAGCTTTTTCATTTCCTAAAGAAGATAAACCTTGACTACCTACCATAAATATCTTTCCAGATTTTTTCCAAGCATCTATTAGGCTTTTCCCCTCTGATACAGAATGTACCATTGGTTTTTCACAATATACATGCTTCCCTGCATTTAAGGCATCAATCCCTATCTGTTTATGCCAATGATCTGGAGTTCCTATAATTACAGCATCAACATCTTTTCTACTAAGAATTTTGGTGTAGTCTTTAGTGGTATATATATTACTCCCCCATTTTTCTTTTGCACTTTCTATTCTTGCATCATATAAATCGCATACAGCAACTAACTCTATATTTGGGTTAAGTAATGCTGTTTCTGTATCTGCAGTTCCCATTCCTCCTGCACCGATTAAGGCAATTTTAATGGTACTTAAATTAATTGTTGGGTTAACTCTTTTTAGGTAATGAAGAGATTTAGTTTCTTCAGCAAAGACCATTGGAGAAACTGCTGCTGCTACACCAGTTACTCCTAATTTCTTTAAGAAACCTCTCCTTTTATTTTCTTCCATAAATAAAATTAGTATTAGTTTATTAATAGCTCTAATCTAAGTATTTAGGATGTACTAAGAGGGGTAATAAATGGGGTAATAGAATAAAAAAATTAAACTTGAAGTGAATTTATATCATAACCTTCCTTATAAAATGCCTCATACAGCCGTTTATAATTTTCAATTAATTTTTGTGCAGTCATATGCTTTCCTGCATTTGTAAACAAATAATATTTAGTTCTAACTGCATTCTCATACAATGGATCTATCTCTAAAATTGCATCACAAATCAAAATTAATTCATCTTTAGAAAATTGTTCTTCCTGTTCTTTATCTATACATGGAGTAAGAATATCCAAAATAGCATTTCCATAATCAGACTTAAAACTATCCAACCATTCTAATTCTATTTGAGGTAAAAGAGCTCCATTCTTAACAATTTGCGCTATTTGAATATGCGATTTATTCTCCGTGTGAATTTGTTTTCCAGAAAACAGTTGAGGAATTGACTCATTTAATTGTGTTACATCGGTATATATTGATTCTGGAATACTTAATTTCCATTTTTTCTCAATAAAATTAATTTCTAGAGGGAGTCTTCCTTCAAAAACTTTTCTGAGCTCTTTTATTTGTGTACTTCTATTATTTTTAGTGCTCTCATAAGTAAAATTAGGCCACAGAATATCACCCATTCTTTTGGAAGAAATTCCGCCATTTTTTATCGTATAAAGAAAAAGAAGTAAAAATAATTCCCTGCGTTTTGGAGAAAGCAAATGGGTAAACTCTTTTCCTTCAGTATCTATTAAAGTAAAACCGCCTAGAAAGCGAATATTATAATCCTTAACTATTTCAACAGACTTTGAACTTTCAGAAACATACACTTTATTTAGCACTCTTTTATATCCATAAAAAAAGTAAAATATCCCTCCTAATGGAATTAAGAGTAAGAGCCACCACCATAAAAAAGCCTCTTTTGGTTTCTCTGTTTTTAATAATACGCCATCTTGATAGACCTCAAACACTTCATCGTTACTCAATGCACGATTCCAAAGAGCAAAATCTTTCATAAATCCTTTGTAATATTGTCCCCACAAATTACTCCCTATCAAAATAGAATGGTCAGTATTAGCTATGGTTGAAGCTTTGATTTGATCTATTAAAGTTCCATTCATATAGAAAAATAATTGATCATTCGGCATAAAAACAAAAGCAACATGCACCCACTCATTCGGATTCACATACAATACATTACTTATATGATCTTTTATTCCCGGAGTTGTAAACTGAAGATTTCCATCAAAAATTTTAGCTGAAAAAACTTCTCCTTTCCCTATTATACTGTTACTTCCAGATACCTTTTCTGGCTTTAACCATACTGCAACTGTTAGTTCATTAAAATTAGTATTATCGGAACCAAAATCAATATAACTAGATACTCCATTAAAATAAGCAGTTTCACCTTTACCACTTTCTTGATAGGTTACTTCTATTTGATTTATCTTTTCATTATTGACTTTTGTAGAAATAAATTCCTTCTGAAATGGTAAATAAAGCTTTAATCGGTCTGTGAGATTATATTTGTATGCTCTAAAAATTTTTGGAGTATTCGAGTTATAATCATCAAAATTAAAAATATCTGGAGAAAATCTATAGCCTCTTTTTTGAGGAGATAATTTAAGACTTCCTGTTTCAAAAACCCCTGTTGTAATAAGATCAGGGTTTTCTTTCCACTTTACATCTTCTAAAGCTTTTCCCCCAATCTCTACAGTAACAGAATGTTTTTCCTCCATAATATCATATCCCTGAGCAATAATAATATTGCTACATAAAAATATCAATAAGACGAAAAAAACTTTAGCATTCATAATCTTAGGAAAATCATATGCATCTAAAATAAAAAAAACAAATGAACAAACTATCTTTTATAAGCTTTTCATCACTTTAAATTAAATCACAACAGTATTTTAGTTAAGATTAGCCTGATAAAATACCTGCTGTAGGGAAGGCCTAATGTTTAAATTATATAAATTTCTATTATTACGAGTAGGGTACACTCTATTGGATAGAAATATAAACATCAAATTATTAACAGGATCTGCCCACACATAAGTCCCAGTAAACCCACCATGACCAAAACTTTGAGCACTTACTTCAGGAGCTGGAGAGGCATGAGAAATATCTAATGTAGCATTATTTAATAAAGGTTTATCAAAACCTAGCCCTCTTTTATTATTATTTTCAGGATACTGAACACGTGTAAATTCTTTCATTGTTTTTTCAGAGATGTATCTTTTCCCTCCATATTCTCCTAAATTTTGATACATCTTAATCAATTTTGCTAAATCGTTTGCCGTTCCAAACAAACCTGCGTTTCCTGATACACCACCCAATAAACTCGCATTCTCATCATGCACCCATCCTTTTACATATGCATTTCTATAAATTGTATCTAGCTCTGTTGGAACAATTAAAGATTCAGGATATTTACCAATTGGATTAAATATTAAATTAGTAGCTCCCAAAGGCCTATATATACTATCTCTTACATATTTTTCATAATTAATCCCTGTAAGCTGTTTTATCATTTCAGGATAAATTAAAAAACTAAGCCCAGAGTACTTATACTTTTTAATCTCTGAAACCTCTGTTCGATTAATAATTCGATACATCTTTTTCACAAAACGCTTGTTTAGGTAAAGATCTTTATATATTTTGACTGAATACTTATTACTTTCAGTATTACTTACAAATCTGGAAACAAATTTTCTGTTCTTTATAATTTCGTTTAAAAAAATATAATAAGGCTCTAAACCCGCTTGATGCGCAAGAATCTCCCTAAAAGTAAGATCTTTTTTATTTTTAACATTACGCCAAGGCTTCCAATAAGTACTAAACTTTTCATCAATATCTATAATTCCTTTATCTACCAACTGCATGATAACAGGAAGGGGACCCGTAACTTTTGTAACGGAAGCTAAATCATATAAATCATAGTTTGAAACTTTTTGTATATTATCATATGTATGGTAACCAAAAGACTTATGGTAAATGATATTATTATTTTTAGCAACCAATAATTGAGCTCCAGGAAAAGCATGTTGCTCAATCCCTTCTTTCATGATAGAATCTACTTTCCGATTAATAAAATCCTCATCCAATCCTTCCTGAGACGGAGAAGTATACCCCATTCTTATTGTCTTGTTTAATAAAATTCCTGAACCACTTTTAAAGTTATTATTTACATCCTCCTCTAAAACAGCATTAGTTGTTTTAGCACCAAATATAATTTCAGCAGCACTTTCTGAATTTATTGTATTGTAAGATTGAAATTGAATTATTGTAGTAGCATTAAATACATAATTGTTAAAGGAAATTTCTTTAAGAGGTAAAAAAGAAACTAAAATTAATTTAGTTTTTGAGAGTAAACTAGAAAGTTTATATAAAGTATTCCAATGTATATTCTTAGAAGAAATAGCAGCTATAATTATATCGCGTTCTTGTACTTCTCCTATAATAGATTCATTTAAAGAATTCTCAACACGACTTATTCTAGTGTACTGATTAAGCTTTAATAAAAAATCATCCGTATTAAATTCAGATTTATCAGCATCGAGATTAATAAACCCTATATTGTTTACATCGAGAGATTTAATAGGTATAGTATTATTAATATTCTTTACAAGAGTTGCAGAAGAATCAGAATCATTTTCATCTTGAGCGTGTAATATATAAAAAGAAAAAACAGCTAAAAAAAAGGAAAGTATATGCTTTATATTCATGTATTAAAATTTGAAAAAGCAATTTAATAAATAATATCCTCAGATTTGATAAAAGCTTGATAGATTGTCTGATGTTTTTAGGGTTAGTGGGGAGCAGAACGGCTTTATGCTTTAAGCTATATGCAGTAAGCAGTTTCAAAGGGCAGTAAGCATTAGGCTATAGGCGGTAGGCAGTTTTTTTCTTCAATCCTTCAATAAGCAGTAGGTTTTTGGTTTATTGTTTATGGTTTGTAGTTTACAAGATTTTCAAAAGAATAAGAATACTTTTTTTTTTTGCATTCTTGACTCTTGATTCCTGACTCTTGATTGAAAATGTACGCTTACTGAACATTGCATTATGTCTTCCGACTTCCGAATTCTTCAATCCATCAAAGTGGCAAAGGGCAGTAAGCATTATGCGGTAGGCAGTAGGCGATTTTTTCTTTGTAACATCGTAACTCCATAACAGCATAACTTTTTAACTCAAAAGGTTCAAAGGTTCAAAGAAGCTATATGCAGTAAGCATTAGGCGGTAGACGGTAGACGGTTTTTTTCAAAGTGGCAAAGTGATAAAATCCTTCAATCCTTCAATCTTTCAATCCTTCAATTTTCAATGTACTTCCTTAAAAAAAAGGCAAAAAAAATCCTCATCAAATAAATGATGAGGATTCTAAAGAAGGCGGCGACCTACTCTCCCACGAAAACGTAGTACCATCGGCGCTGGCGGGCTTAACTGCTCTGTTCGGAATGGGAAGAGGTGAGCCCCGTCGC
>Ga0114902_1000227_pt1 | contig 36017 bp, 21 predicted proteins | sample MalvireepMed_s12_FD_87291 | JGI IMG/M metagenome (GOLD analysis project Ga0114902, IMG submission 87291) | Marine viral communities from the Global Malaspina Expedition - Malaspina viral metaG DeepMed_s12 | ecosystem: Environmental > Aquatic > Marine > Oceanic | place: Mediterranean Sea... | reverse complement strand
TCCATGCTTTTACTCGTAATGGCTCACCTTTAATAAGCATGAAGCATGGATACGACAAAATGTGACGCACTCGGTGTATTAGAAGAAAATTAACGACGCTAACTGAACAAACGCAATAAAGCTTGCCACGAACAATAGGTAATTGCGCCGCCGAGATATGATGAAAACTGAGTATAGAAGAAGTGGTGCGTCTACCCTGATTCGAACAGGGGACCTCTACCATGTCGAGTTTTCATCAATTAAGCACTGAAGCTCAACCCAACTTTTGCCCCCTCTCGAAAAATCAGTACTGTTATCATTCAAACGAAATCTACCTTGCCCTATTTCGTTTATTTTATTTATTATTTCACTAGGGCTATAAACATATGTGTCTACGCATTTAGGGCACCCTGCGCTCCTCAAGATAATATTAATCGTCGGATACCATACATTCCTGAATATTTCGGACAACCGCTGCCTTTAATTACAGAGTAGGCAAGAGGAATCCATTTGTTTTCAAATGCATTACCGTCTCCGTGAACAGGACACCTTAAAACGACGCGCGACTTTGAAACAGTTTTTCCACTAAGATAATCTACTAATTCATACTTTCCTGCTATTCATGTCGATAGTTTGTTGTATTGTTCTCTGTCTCCATCCGGAATGTTTTCCATCAAAATGTCCTGGTCTCAAAAAATATTACGCTTAATAACTTTCATCATCTCTGACATTGCTTCATCTCCCGACACAACTTTAACAAGTCGGCCGTCTGGTACTCTCTCACTCTTCGACATCGGCATGCTTTTAAAAGGCGCATCGCCAAACAAAAAGAGATAGTTATCTCCCTGAATCATATTGCAGTTTGCACATGTATTTGCCCAGTATGAGCCACCGTACTTTTTAGAGTTGCGATACTTAATAGTCTTTGGTCTTGGGGGTGGTGGCTCTTGTTCGCAAAATGGTACGCCCTTCCACCAAAATACCGGCACAACTTCCTTACACCTGAAACAAGTTTCAACGTCAGCGACGTAGTTAGCTAAAGATGCGTTTTTTATAGGGGTATACAGAGTACTATCGATATTCCATCTATTCGCAACAGATTGAACGTACTTTATGTGACTTCTGCACCCCGAACAAAATGACGGTTTAAGCTTACTTTGCGTCGGGTTCCAGTGATGTGGGTCGTTGATAACGTCTTCTGCTTTTAGCTCTATCCACGGTATAGGCAAATTAATAGCTTTTTCACCGTCAACTTCATGAGTATGAAAAATTTCAATACGAAGCGAAGTGCCTCCACTTCGATATCCAACAACATCACAAACATAGCTTGCGACCGCTACTTCCTGTGCGGCACTAGTGAACGTTCCAAAAGGCAGAGTGGTATTGAATTCAACACCACACTGATAACAGTCGCTTTGAAGAGTAATTTCTATCTGCGATAGCGAATTTGAGCGTATCGCAGACTCTATAAGCTTCTTAGCCGTGATATGTAGGATAGATTCTTGGCCACAATTTGATGAAGACGGGTGCGCAAAGTGCTTTACCTTTAAATCACCAGCACGGTGTACTAATTTTGACTTACAACAAGGACAAAAGTAGGTTTTATTTTTCTGTGCATTGGCTGCAGTAACTAACTGCCCAGAATCTCCCAGCCCATAGGGTACTTTTAAGCTTTCCATTTTTTGTTCAGTGTTTTGTGCGTTTAACTTTTAAATTCACGTTATTAGCGATCAAGAAAAGTTCGACAACAACAGCTCAAAGAAGGCTCTCCGACTCATCAATCGTATCGTAAACAAACTTTCGTGATTTTTGTTTTGAATACTCAGAATCATCATGGATAAACCAGCTACCGGTGCTATCTGATTGGCTTACACTCCTTATGCCAACGCTTTTCATTTTTTCAGCAAGTTCTTGAGGGATACGATTGCTCCACACATAAACCGAATTTTGACCAAACCGTTTCCTCAGTTCAGGGAGAATATCCTTGCACTCCTTAATAATCGCATCTCTATTTTTTAAATTACTATCCATATCGTAATTAGCTCTTATAGAGCTCCTCCCTATTTTTTCTACCTTGTGTTTCGATTTTGCTAATATTGGCAGGCTCAATTGATTCAATATGTTGTTGAATGCACGCACCAATATCATAGTGATCATGAGACAAGCCATAAGCAACGGAATAGCGATGGTAATCTTCATCTAAGTTAAAGTCGCTCATCAACCTATCTGGTTTAGGAATTTGGACGATTTCAGTTGGATAGTAATCCTCTATTGGCTCCATCGCTTTGCTGTAAAGATAATCTGAACTTCCTCCCCCGCAAACAAAAATAACGATATTTTCTAATATTTTGCTTGCTGGCACGCCCAGTGCTCTAACCCTAGTCGCATATGAATCGTTTACTTTTACCCTAAAAGGTTCATCAACGCTTATTAACTTTTCTAGAGAGATTTTTAGCGAATTGGCTAATGTATCTCGCGTCGTAAATTTGTAGGTTTCAACATTTTTCACGGCCTTAATATGTGAGCCGCGATGCTTATTCAAGAAGTCAGCACCTAAGGTTTCAACACTTCTGTCATGCACTCTGAAAAGCCAATCACCAGAATTCTCTTTAACAGTAAATAAGGAAACATCCAGTGTACCGGCTCCAACATCGGCAATAAGGTGTGAATGCATGCGGCGCTTAGGTGAGCGCACATACCCGGTAATTTGAGCTACGAATTCGGGAAAACAGTTGATTTGTTCATCATCGAAATACGCATATTCAGGAACGTACTTTCCACTTATCGAACGGAATAAAACAATAGCCGCCTGATACGAAACGACTTCGCAATAACTCAGCGCCCATGCAGCCTTGATGAGTTTGCTATATTCAGCCTTCAATCGCTCATCTTCATAAGATTGGGTAGGTAGTCCCGCATTTACAAACCAGTCAGGGCTTAAGTCAGTAAGGTGGGATGTTGAATACCACTGCCTGCATTCAATAAATATCAGCGCAAGAAATGCTATTACCAAACCATAGTCTTCTTCTGCTGCGTTTTTAGTAAGAATGGGTAGCTTTAAATCTATGTATACATCGTAATCCGTTTTCTGACGAAGTGAACATCTTCCATCAGAAGCAATAAAGATAGTTGAAGGTTGTAATCCGTCGGTCGTGGATAGCTTTAATACGTAAGATGTGTCTTCAATGCCTATCGCAACTTTTGTAAATGCAGTGCCAAAGTCTAACCCAATAAAGAAATCAGCATCTCTTCCCGTAAACTTGTCATCAGCGACCCAATTTACTGATTCTATGCTCGCCTCATTAATTTCAAAGCGCTCTAAGCCATTTCTATTAGGCTTGTGTTGTTCACTAAATTCAGCGACTTCAATTTTTTTAGGAGTGACCTTTAAAACGGTATCAGACTTAACTGCAGACACAGCAGGGCCTATCAGGTCAAGAGGCTCGTCTTTGTATTGCGCCTTTTGCTTTTTCCTTTTTGCATGCTGCTTCCTGCGTCGTGCTTGTTTATTAGGCTCTTTGGTGCTGATGCGGCTAGCTTTATCTTTGTTTTTAACTACGTTAGATTCATTTGAAGAATCCAACGCTTTCCGCTTCTTAACTTTAATCTCGACACTATCTTTTTTGACACTTGGAAACACACCGCTTTTTTTCCACTCTTCCAAGTCATCTTGCCATGTCTTTTTCATGTTACTTCCTTGTATAACTGTAAAACTAATTTTCTAAGTCACACTTAATGCTATGTGGCATACATCTTCAAGATAAGTGTTTAATGACTTATTCGCTTTTAACTCAGAAAGCCGCTTGTCATACCTCTCTTGAGCCTTCTTAATACGCCCCTCGGTCGCTTTAACTAGCCCTTTGCGGTCATTGTACTCATGCCGCCAAAGCACTTCCTTTAGGCTGGCAATTTGTCTTTCAAAATGTTTTTCAGCGGTGGTTATCTGTAAGTTCACCCTGTCTTCGTTCTCTGCTTTTTTAGCCTTTTCTTCGCGTTCAAAATCGCCTTCCAGTAACTCATCGCATAAGTCAAAAGCCTGTTGAAAATGCACAACATCAACGTTAGCTCTTGCTTCTAGCCAATCTTTACCTTTAAAACGCAGTAAGTTGGTAATTTCTTGGGATTGTTCTGGGTTAAGCAGTTCTTCGTTATCAACCCTAACTATTCGAGAAACCAAAGACTCTTCTATTCGTAACCCTTCAAAATTGAAACGCTTTATCGAAGCAACATACTCACCTACCGGTACTGCAGGTAATTCTTCAGCATCAACACGAAGCGCAACTAAAGGCACGAACGACTCTTTGAGCTCTTTAAGTTTGAAGCTAATAAATTGAATAAAGGGGTGAGTTTGGTTAATACCTTCTTTTTTGCCCGTAGGTGCTACAACGTTATTATTAAAAACGCAGGTGACCACGTGGCCGCTACTCAAGTTCGATAAACCATGTAATTTGCGTTTTTGAATAAACTGCTCTAGTTCTGCACTTACATCACCAGGTAACTTAATTTTATATTCGTTGGTGTTCTCGTCTTCGCAGATAAACTGAAAGCCCTTTACATGCTTTTCCAAGTAGTCCTTAACGTATATGACAAGGTCTGCCTCGGTGATCCGCTTACTAAATTCATGTGCTGCCTTCACCGTATTTAATATATGACCACTATGTGCAATAAGATTCGAAGCCTGTTCTTCCAATGCATTTTCTTCAGCGCGAAGCCTTTCAATAGCTTGTGAGGTCTGCTCTATCCTCGCCTCTTCTTGCTCAGGCGTTAACTTAAATGAAAATAGTTCTCTGGTTAACTGTGATATTTGTTCACCCAGTATGGCTTCCATATCACCAAGGGCTCGTTGAAAGATATCGAGTCGCTGAAACAGCCGCTCATATATTCTTTGGTCAATGGTATTGTCGTAGCAAAAGTTAAATATCTTTATCTTTTCTGCTTTTTGCCCATGACGGTCAATACGACCAATTCGCTGCTCTATCTTCATAGGGTTCCACGGTAAATCGTAGTTGATCAACATTTGGCAAAACTGAAGATCGACACCTTCACTGGCAACCTCGGAGGCGAGCAAAATTTTACACTCAGGGTTCTCTTTAAAGCGATTTAGAATGCTTTGCTTCGATTCTTTCATTCCCCCCATTAAAACTTCATTGCAAAAACCTAACTCGCTCAATCGATCTGAAAGATACCTAAGAGTTTCTCGGAAATAAGAAAAAACGATGATTTTTTCGGATGGAAAATCATTAAAGTATTGCGAAACCACATTCAAAAAGGCATCAAATTTACTGTCATTATCACGAAGTAACTTTGAATCCACCTCTGGCAACACTTCTTCAATAATCGTTTCTAACAAGGTGCCACGTTCTTCTTCCTCTACCTCAATACCTAAGTCTTCGTACGCATACTCTTTGAAAGACATCGAACGTTTTTGCCAAGATCTTACAGCAGCGTACATTGAGCTTGATAATTGTCGTTGAGGTGTTGCAAGCAAGAAGCCTTCACTGATATCTAAATCTTGCGCGTGCTGCCTTACTACATTAGTCACTTTCAAATACAGGTCTTGTTCTTGCTCGGTCATGTCAATTTGTGGCGCAACGGCTTCGCGGATCACTCTAAGTTCTTTTACATCTCTTTTTCTTGTTCTCGTTACTACCTTTGATAAGAGATTACAACGCTCGATTTTGTCAGCAAGTCTAATACGCTCAGCATCGTCTAATGCATCTTCGTTTACCGTTTCACTGACCAAATTTGCTAGTTGCTGGCTTTCGCTTAGCAGAGGGTTAAATTGCGCGCCCATAAGAATATCTTGTGTCTCGCGCCACGGCTTACGCCTGTCTAATATTGTATTACGAGCACGAATAAGAGGCTCATTAGCGTCTAACACTGCTGGGAATATATTTTCATCGCTAAAGGTGTCTTCATCTGCGATGTTCAGAAGGTGATAAAGATCGTTGCTATGTAAATTTATGGGCGTAGCGGAAAGCAAAATTAACTTGTCACTCACATCCCTAAGTAGCCGCCCTAGCTTGGCGGTCGCACTTTCAGGATTTCGCATTTTATGGGCTTCATCAAATATTACTAAATCGATAAGAGGCTCTTCACCACTCATTGTTTCCAGTAATGTCGAAAGCTTGTTTGCGCCCCTTTCAACGCCCTGTTCTTTACCACTTGCGCGAGGAGGTCGAATACCATCGTAGCTACACACAATCGCCTGGCCAGGTGGTATTGAATGTCTGTCTCTTGAGAGTTCTTTTGCTAACTCATCAGCGTTTAATAGTTTAGCCTCTATGCCGAAACGGTACGCCAGTTCATCTTTCCACTTTTCGCGTAACATGGCAGGGCAAACAATCAGAAGTCGCCGTGTGTCATACCTTGCCCTAAGTTCGGTCCATATCAAGCCAGCCTCTATGGTCTTACCCAACCCCACTTCGTCAGCAATTAAAATACCTTTTGATGGAGAGTCTAGAAACGACAAAACAGGTTTATACTGGTACGCATAAAACTCCGTATTTGTTGTATTCATGGAATAAATAAGATTTGCCAGTTTGCCTGACAATTGGATAGAGGTAAGGTTTCTGCGATAGTCTGCTAGCCTGCCAAATTGCTTTTTTTCAAGCATGGTAACGGTGTTATTAGTAGCACTATCTAATAGTTCAAGTGCTTCTTCCCTTAACCAAGTTGGTGAGTCAGGAAAGTGCACAAAATGCATCTTAACACCACGCCTATCACGTGTTTGGCCAGAGAGTATCCCCTCCCGGCCAGGGTCGCTTATTAATCGAACCTGGACGCCGGCTTCAAATCCATTTGACATGCTAAACCTCAGATTTACTTAACCTATTAGATATTCTTGCACAGTAAACAAGATTATACCGTGCGGTCAAGTTTGCAAGCACCTTATAATTCTATTTACGTGTTTTTTGATAAGAAGTTAAAAGAAACTTGTTCATGATTAATTGCTAGCCAATCATTCACACTTTTTAGTAGTTCATGTGAGGGCGTGATATATTATTGTGTTATAAAAATAATACGCTAAACATTCATCTTCTTGTTATCAAAGGCTTCGATGAACAAGGCTAAAAAAGACACGACTTACAAGATCGGTTTCGCCCGCCCGGCATTAATTTTTGAAACCAATACTCTTTGTTACTGAGCATTTAAGCGCAAGCTTATTGAAATAACAGTAAATTGATAGTAGAGATTCAACAGAATGCTAGGCAACTACGAGCAAAATCAAACAGGACGTTATGTTAATGGACAAACTAATAATTAAAACACTAGTCGAACTGAGAATCATAGCTGGCTACCTAGGTGAAAAATCGCAATACAACTGGTGGCCATCCAATTTTCTAGCACCTACGACCCAAAAAATGCTTGAATTTACTTTTCCTAGAACAGCGCTGATTTCTCAATATATGGCTTTATCGGCGGCTGCCGCAAAAGTGCATGACGAAGCAATAGGTATAGGCAAATCGTTTCATTTATTTCGATTACCAGAACATATAGAAAAAGTAATGCTTGAGGAATTTAAAGTGCACGGTAAAGATATAGCTGAAGCAAACATATCTTCCAAAGCTAGCGCAATAGAGAGACTTACAGAGTTGTCAGGTGGTGCCAGCATTTCAGGTGAAGGCCCCATCAATATTGGTGAAACAAAAATTGAACACCTCGAGCGAATAACTACGAAAATCGCTTGTGCTTATTTACAAGCTTTCAGCGATAACAAAAAAGCTTACCCTTATTTTCAGAGTAACACTTAGCAATGACCAAGCAGTATTACACTACTCAATTATCAGCAGGCCTTGGCTTAAAAGAAGAAACCAAAGGTTTGTTCGAGCTATGGTCTCCAGGTATGAACACACAGCAACTGTGCGATGTCGCACTTGAATCAGGCTCATTTCCTAACGTAACAGCGCGTAGGCTTCGAAACATCGTCGCAGAATGTTTTTATCCAAGATACTTAAGAAACGAAGAAGTAGCTCATCGGGTAAAATCATTGCTTACCGTACTTTCATCAGCAGAACTTAGCCAAATATTTTACCTCTATACCTCACGCTCTAACTACATATTATCGGAGTTTGTGAAATCGGTTTACTGGCAAAAGTATGCTTCGGGCTACCAAAGCATCAATGTTGAAGATGCCAAAGAGTTTGTCGAACTAGGCTTACAAGAAGGTAAGATGAAAAAGCCTTGGTCTGAAACAACCATCAAAAGAGTGTCATCATATATCTTGGGCTGCCTAGCTGATTATGGTTTTTTGGAAGTGGCCTCGAGAACAGAGAGAAAGTTAACTCCACCACGAATTTCTGACAAGGTAAAAGTATACGTAGCTTATGAACTTCACTTTTCTGGGCTAGGTGATAATGCCATTATCAATCACCCGGATTGGCAATTATTTGGTTTAACAAATGATGATGTAAGAGAAGAGCTAAAGGCTTTAGCCGTAAATAGATACTGGATAATTCAGTCAGCCGGAAATGTGGTCCAGATAAGTTGGGCTTACAATAACATGGAGGAAGTTATAGATGTCATCGCTTAAGTCAAATTTCGACGAATTAGTTGCGAAGATAAAACAAGGAAGAGAGTTTACGCACGCAAGCTTCGAGCCCATCTACTACTTGGTATTTTCGCCTGACGAAATAGTTGCTGTTAAGCGACAGAAAAAAGCATGGTTAGCTAGATTAAAGACTGAGGGTTGGATCGTTAAAGAATTCTCGGTAGCAGAGCAAATAGAATCGCTTTTAAAAAAAATAAACCCGGCTGTGAGAAAAATGTGGGAAGCAGCTGACAAAAAAGACCCTCTCAATTTCAACAAGGTCACACAGTCAATAGCAAACAATTTAACTAAAGAAGGCGAAGGCTTAAAAGAAGTGTTCGAAAATTTCCTTTTAGAAGCGGAAAAAGACCCTAATGCGCTGATATTAGTAACTGACTTAGAAGCACTCCATCCTTACATGAGAATAGGGTCTATCGAATCTGGCCTTCAAGGTAAATTCAATGTGCCTACCGTATTTTTGTATCCCGGTGTAAGAACTGGGAAAACCAGACTAAAATTTTTAGGTTTTTATCCAGAAGATGGAAATTATCGTTCATTACATGTTGGCGGTTAACAGGAGTAAATCATGACAAACATAAGATCACTATTTGACGGAACAAAAGGGTTAGATCGCCGAATTGAAAAAGTTATTACCTACGGCAGTAATGAAGAAAAAAACCTAAAGGCAGAGATATCAGAATATGTAGTTACTGACCATCTTTGTGAGAGCATGCACGAATTGCTGGAGCGAATGCAAACAGCAATGAACTCAAACGATGAAAATGAAATTGGTGTTTGGGTTTCTGGTTTCTATGGCTCAGGTAAATCATCGCTTTCAAAATACATAGGAATGGCATTAGACGACCGTATCACAATTGATGGAACACCATTCCTACAACACTTCTCTGACCGAATTCGCGATGCCAGAACCAAGGCACTGCTTAACACGGTGGCAAAAAAATTTCCTGCTTCTGTCGTCATGGTCGATTTAGCCAGTGAACAGTCGGCTGGCGCATCTATGGAAGATGTTGCTACCGTGCTGTACAACAAGGTTCTAAAGTGGGCAGGCTATTCTCGTAATTTAAAAGTTGCCTCTTTCGAAAGAAGGCTTAAAAAAGACGGACGTTACGAAGAATTTGAAAAGCTCTTCTCCGAAATGTTAGAGGGAGAAACCTGGCAATCATATCAAGACGATCCGTCTGTTGTAGACTTCATCATTCCCGAGCTTGCTCATCAGATGTACCCTAAATTCTGGCCACATTCTGACAGCTTCAAGACAGACCATGAAGAAATCGTCTTTACCGTAGAACAACAAGCACAAGAAATAATAGATATAGTGCGTGAAACCAGCAGCAAAGAGTACTGTATTTTCATCTTTGATGAGATTGGTAACTATGTTGGCCCTCGTGAAAAGCTTATTTTTAAGCTGCAAGGATTTGCGCAAATTATTAAACAGTTGGGTAAAGGCAAAGTCTGGATTTTCGGTACAGCACAACAAACACTTGCAGAAGATGACAAGAGTGCTGCGCTCAACTCACCAGAGCTTTACAAACTGATAGACAGGTTCCCAATCGATATCCGCTTAAAATCTAGCGACATTAAAGAGATTTGTTACCTCAGGTTGCTCGGTAAATCCTCGGAAGGTGAAAGCAACTTACGCGCACTATTTGAAAGCAACGGACAATCTTTACGTCACGCTACCAAGCTTGAGGGCAATAAGTTCTACGAAGCTGATGTAGACGAAAAGTCTTTTGTTAATTTGTATCCGTTTTTACCTGCGCACTTTGAGTTGCTGCTCAACTTACTTGGCGTTCTAGCCAAATCTACCGGTGGTATAGGTCTTCGCTCGGCAATTAAAGTTATTCATGATGTTCTAGTGGAAGGAAATGAAGACCAGGCTCCCATTGCCGATCAAAACATAGGTTGGTTGGCCACATCGGTTACCCTTTACGATGCTCTGGAAAAAGATATCGGCGCAGCTTTTGCCACTAAACACAAAGCAGTTGGCAGATTGTATCAGTCAAACTGGTATGACTCGAAAGATCATCAAGGCGTTGCAAAAACGGTGGCTCTGCTAGAGATACTAAACAATTTGCCGATAACACGACACAACGTTGCAGCACTAATGCACGGAGAAGTTACGGCACAATCTCGAAAAGATGCCATAAACCAGGCAATCGAAGATCTTATTAGCGATCCTAAAGTTCCATTGGCAGAAAAAGAGGGTGAACTCACCTTCTTTAGCGAAAAGTTAAACGATATTGAACAAGAACGCCATCAGTTGCGCTTGCCTTCCATAGAACTTCGTAAAATATTGAGTAACGCCATAAAAGAAGTGATGAGCCCCCTTCCAAGCATTAGCCTTAATGGCTCTAGAGCTGTTCAAACAGGTATAAAATATACCAATGAATCAGGACATACGTCATCGCTCAATGGTGACAAGAACCCCATCCAGACAGTTATAGAATTCGTAGCGGCTACTGAATTTGATGTTGCAAGAACCCGTTTAGTTGATGCATCTCGCCACAATCCGAACGAGATTTACTTGATTGCTAGAACGTCACAGGATATCGATGAATTAGTTAACGAAGCATATCGCTGTGATGAAATAGCAAACAGGTATCGCCAAGAAACAGAAAAAGAAATAAAAGATTACTGTAAAACACAGCAAGATAGAGCAGCAAACCTTATTGGGCAAATAGAAACCAAGCTTACACGTAGCCTTGTTAACGGAGAATTTATTTTTGCGGGCAATGCAACGGCAGTTGAAAGTTACGACCAAAAGCTATTAGAAGCCTGTAAGAAACACCTTGCTGGTGCCGCAAAAAAAGTATTCGACCGCTATCAAGAAGCACCAATACAAGTTAACACTAATATTGCCGAAAAATTTATGAGAGCTGATAACTTATCTCTCATTACGTCCGAAGTTGATCCACTATCGCTTGTGGTAAAAGACGGAGGTAGCTATTCAATAAATGAAAGCCACCAAGCCATTATTAGCATAAAAGACTATATCGACAGCCGCGGTGGCATCGACGGAAAAACACTTGCAGACTATTTTTCTCGCCCTCGCTTTGGTTGGTCGCAAGATACGCTTCGCTATTTAGTCTCTGCGATGTTTGTTGGCGGTTTAGTGAAATTCAAGGTCGCAGGGCAAGAATTAACCAGCTCTGGTCAAAAAGCTATAGAAGCAATAAAAACCAACAATACATTTAAAACCGTTGGTGTAAATTTACGCGACGACAGACCTTCACAAGAGATGTGTTTGTTGGCTTCTGAGCGACTTACCGAACTAACCGGCGATACTGTGTTCCCGCTAGAGGATGACATCAGTAAAGCAGCTGTTAAATATTTCAATAAAGCGCAGCATGAGTTTGGTTCATTAGCGTCGGACCTTAAAAACTTAAACATTCCTGGTGAAGATAAAGCAAAAAGCTTAAGTAATGATCTTGCGAGCATGCTGTTGTCAGACTGTTCTGACGCATCACAAAGACTTGGTGCAGAGGAGTCGCAAGTTTTCAGCTCATTGCAGTGGGCATCGGCAGTTCAACTAGCCTTTAAACAAGGGTTGGATAAAACGTTAAAAAGTTTGGATGACTTAATTGCCTCTATAGATTCGCTGCCAGCTTCTGGAATTCCAGGCCGATTACGCCGGGTAGCTGCTGAAGAAATCTTGATATATCGCGAAAAACTTCAAAGGCAGGATTTCTACCAATATAGCGCTGACTTCAACTCATCACTAACGAGTCTTCAAACGCTAATTTCAAACAGCGTTAAAGAACTACAATTGCAACAAGAAAAAAGCATAAAGCAAGCGCAAATAGAAGTAACAAAACATTTTGACTGGAACGAACTGACAGTTGAAGAAAAAGACCAGGAGCTAGGCCAATTCGACTCAATGGCATTAACCGTTAGTAGCGACATATCTGGTTTAAACTCGTTGGTTGCGCAAGAATTTAACATCGGCCAGAAACTAAAAGATGTGAATGCATCTGTTGCTCGCAAAGCTCAGGAGAAGCGAGTTCAGCGCATCGCTGAAGAAAAGGCAAAATACGAGGCTGAAGGCAAAGCTAACCAAAAGATTGAACGCAATGTAACTATCCCCAAACGAGTAACTCAAAAAGCGGAGTTAGAGCAATTAATTCAAAAATTGCAGCAGCTTAAGGGTGACCTAGAGCTCAATAGTGAAATTGAAATTAACCTGAATTTTGAGAGTTAAAGGGATAGAGCATGGCATTTGACCAAACTACACGGAACAGGCTGAACCGCTTTGTTGCTGATTCAAGAGCCCTTTTATCAGACGAGTTTACTCGCCAGCTGCAATCAATGTATGGGATGAACCCTATTAGCGGCGAGGTGGCTGATTTAAACGCTTTATCTGGCCTAACCCCACACCAGCAAGAAACTGCACAATTATTACGTGATACTTTTGAGCACTACCTTGCAGCGAACGATCATGAAAAAGGTAAGAGTAAGGAAAAGCAAAACCGTATCGCAGCGCTCGATAGAATTGTGCGCGAGCAGGCTTTTACGGTATTAAATCGGTTAGCTGCTCTTAGAATGAGCGAGGCTCGAGGCTTTTTAACCGAATCACTAGGCAAAGGGTACGACTCAAAGGGGTTTCAATTGTTTCATCGCTTAGCGGGCAACAGCCTAGGTGAAACAGGCGAATCTTATGTTCATTACTTATTCAGTATATTTGACGAATTCGCACTAGACCTTTCCGTTCTTTTTGATCGTTTCTCAGCTCAAGGCCGCTTGTTTCCCACCACTCCAGTATTGCTAGAGTTGATAGGCCTTATCAATCAAGAGGATATTGCCTTTCTATGGTCTGAAGATGAAACCATTGGCTGGATATACCAATACTTTAACTCACAGGAAGAACGTAAAAAGATGCGTGATGCTTCACAAGCACCACGTAATAGCCGTGAACTCGCTGTTCGTAACCAGTTTTTTACGCCGCGCTATGTAGTTGAGTTCTTGACCGACAATACGCTTGGCCGTATTTGGTATGAAATGACTAAAGGCCAGACCAAATTAGTCAATGAATGTGAGTATTTGGTTAGACGCCCCAATGAAATCTTCTTAAAACAAGGCGAAGAAGCTCCTGAACAGGAATCAACCGAAGGTTTAAGCCAAAAAGAACTATTAAAACAAACGGTTTATATTGAACATCGAGATTTAAAAGACCCTCGTGATATCACAATGCTCGACCCTGCATGTGGCTCTATGCATTTTGGTTTATATTGTTTTGATTTATTCGAACTTATATATATTGAAGCTTGGGATATTGAATTAACACAAGGAGCAGAGGCATTTGAACGAGAGAACCACCATGCGCCACTAACTCAAACTTATTCAGATAAAGCGGAGTTCTTGAAGCATGTCCCTCGGTTAATTATTGAGAACAATATCCATGGCGTCGATATTGACCCGCGCGCCGCACAAGTCGCGGGTATGTCACTATGGCAGCGCGCGCACAACAGCTGGCAGAAAACAAACATAAGACCCCAACTCCGTCCTCAAATCACCAAATCAAATATAGTTTGTGCTGAGCCAATGCCCGGTGAAAAAGAGCTACTACAAGAGTTCACTTCACAGTTGAAACCGACGGTACTTGGACAATTGGTTGAAGTGATTTTTGAAAAAATGCAGCTTGCCGGTGAAGCGGGAATATTACTCAAAATTGAAAAAGAAATTGAAGACGCGATTGTTGGAGCTAGGACTGTTTGGCAACAGCTGCACCAAGCTTTGGGGCAACCACTTGACTTAGTAGAGGTTACTAAACAGCAGAGAGAAGGTAATAGCCAGGTAGGTTTTGACCTTTCTGACATTGATGACGAAAGCTTTTGGCAACAAGCAGAACAGAAAATAATAGATGCGTTGGCATCATATGCTAGCTTAACATCAGCAGAAATTAATGAACAAAAGCGATTATTTTACTCTGATGCAACTAAAGGTTTTGCTTTTATCGATTTATGTAAAAAACGATTTGATGTTGTTTTGATGAACCCACCATTTGGAGAGGCATCTAAGGGCTCATTGAGTTATATCAAAGATACTTATCCTGATTGGAATAAGAATATTCTTTGTGCATTTTCAGATAGGTTGAAGAGCTTAACGTCGTCTAAAGGCTTTGTTGCGGCCGTGATAGACAGAAGTCCTCTAAACAAGTCTTCTTATGAAAAATTTAGAGTGAATCAATTAATCAGCAATGATTCTTTAGAGATGATTGGTGATTTTGGTTGGGGTGTACTGGATGCGAACGTTGAGGTAGGGACATTCATACTTGCTAATAAGGACACCTCAACGCCTCATACTTATTTCTTCGACGTTAGAGATAAGAAATATAAATCAGATGAATTGTTAAGGCTCATCAACACTCCTATTATCCATAAAACTGAGTTCTTTGAACGTTTTCCTAATAGTTCCTTAGTTTATGATCTTCCAGCCGAATTACTTAAAAGCTTTGCAGACAATCAGACCTTCAGTGAAGCCGGTGTTATTGGCTATACTGGTCACCAGCTACAATCTGAAAGACATTTTAGACTTTTTTGGGAGGCACCTCTAAATGAAATTATTGATAAAAACAACACTTATTGCTTTCTATATAATGGTGGAGACTTTACTAGATATTTAGCTCCGAAAAGAGAAATAGCTATATTTGGTAAATATAAATTTTTAGGTTCTGATAATTTCCCATCTTATTCGTATAGAATTCAGAACAAAGATCAACACTTCTTACCCGGTGTATCTTTTGGAAAACGTGGGGAATATTTGGATGCACATCTCTTGTCGGAAGAGGCTATATTTACGGTTGAAGGGCAATGTATACCTTTGGAATCAGAGGAACATAGGTATCTTATTTTAGGAATCTTGAATAGCCATTTTGCTTCAAGATTACTAAATACATACGCTGGTCAGCATAAATATTCTGGATACGTTAATTTACTTCCAATTCCAAGTTTAGATGGAAACTATGACAAAATAATTTGCTTTGTAAAGGAAGTCATTGCGATCAAAGAGAAGTATTTCAGTTTTGACGAAACAACAATAAACTTTGTAGGACCATTTATAGATGTAAAGGAAAAAATAGACCTTCAAATAAGAAATTTCAAACATATGTTAAGAAATGACGAGGGTAGACTAAAAACTTTACATACAGCTATTGAGAACGAAGTTGTCGAGATATATAAGTTAAAAGACACACTAGCTATAAAAGATCTTCAAGAATACTCAAAGTTATCACCAGATGAAACTGTACCTAAATGGGGTAAGTTAAAACCACAAAAAATAGATGAGGTTTTAGCAAAAGAACTTTTCAGTTATCTCATTGGTAAGGCATTTAACAGATGGCCACGTAATGGAAGTGAAAGAAGAGTATTAGATACAAATACATTAATTTCTGAATTAAAGAAAATTAATGAATCTAAGCTTAGTCACTTATTGTCCTTAGCTGATATTTCTGACTTAGAAAAATACTTATCTAATCCTAACTTGTTTTTTGACGAGCATTTTGAGCGTTATAGCTTTAATCGAAAAGCTCCGATCTATTGGCAATTACAGTTACCTTCTTTAGGGTATTCTATCTGGTTGAATTACAGGGTTTTAGATAGTCAGTCTTTGTTATCACTTATTAATGATTACGTTCAACCAAAAATTGATAAATTGATTACGGAGACATCAGCTTTAACTCAAAAGCATAGTAGAAATTCTAAGGAAGAAAAGCTTCTGGACAACATATACAACTTAGTTGATGAATTGGAAATTTTCCGAGATGAGATATTGCGGTTATCTAACTTTTGGCTCCCTAACCTAAATGATGGTGTACTAATTACAGCAGCACCACTATGGCGCTTATTCCAACATAAAGCTTGGCAGAAAAAGCTTAAGCAAACTTGGGAAAAGCTCGAAGAAGGCGAGTATGATTGGGCGCACCTAGCCTTTTCTATTTGGCCTGAACGAGTACTACAGAAGTGTCATGAAGACCGCAGCTTAGCAATCGCTCACGATGTTGAAGACGATTTGTGGCACGAAGTGGAAGTTATTAAAGGGCGAAAAAAAGAGCCTGTTTGGGAATGGCAACCTAAACCTCTTTCTGAATCAGAATTACGCGCCTATATCAAAGAAAAAATAGCCACGGATGATAGATTGAAATTGTATCGCTCTAATCAATCTAACAATGCAAAAGGAGGTGCATGGTGAGTATAGAGCAGTATATAAAAACGGATATTCTTCAAAGTCGCCTATCCAATAGCAGTGTGCTAATTATTTACGATGGCGAGGGGCGCTATCACCAACTGGCTAAAGAAATGGCAAGTGAAAACTGTGATGTCATCGACGTAAGTGAAGGCAGCTTGGCAACGCGCCTACAGGCAATAAACATCTTGTCAAACTTAAAGTCTACTAAACAGTTGCTGATATACGTGCCGAAGAATGCACCCATAGAGGATGAAGACAAGCAAAAGGACCCGTTTGCGCTATATGCTGCAGCAGGTGGTGTTTTCCCAGACCCTGAACGCTCTGGTGATAAATATATAGACATATGCTTAAAAGCTAAACCAGACCAGTCCACTGCAATACGCGAGCTGTTTGAGAAGAACAACAATCCTAGCTTTGAAGTAATCAATGCAATTGGCGGAGGTGTTAATTGGCCTACCCTACAAGCAGCATTAAATACGGAAGGGGCGGCTAATTTATTATTTAAATTTATGACTGCAAATAAAGCTGTCCAAAATAAGTTAGCGACAGAAACCAGTTGGTATAACGAAGTACAAAGTCTCTTTAGTTCAACGCTAGGTTTAAGCTTACGCACTAAGCAATCGAGCTGGACTGCCATTTCAGATGAACTATGGCGATTTGTTTTATTCAGTGAATTTGCATTCGACTTAAATGAGCCCATTCCCAATAGCTTATCTGACGTTCCCGTCGCGAAAACTTCAGCCCAACCTATCGTTGAAGAGCTTGGAGATAACTTAAGAAAGCACACCGACTACCAAAACCTTTACATTGAGCGCGCGACGGGCATTGAGCAAGAACTAAACCTTAATAGCGTGTGTGCCAACATTACGAAACTAGGTCACCGCGATACTTTCCCATTTGAAGAGAAGTGTTACCTCAAACAAGCTATCACTGCCCTTCTTAATGACGAAGGGGATATAACACGACAGATAGTTGCGGAACACTCAAACTCTGTTTGGTCCTCTAATAGTGACAGCCAGGTAAATTGGGAGCTGGTTAAATCTTCACAGCGGCTTTTGGAAACATGTGAAGACCTGGCTAGAGAACTGCCAAGTTTTATTAAGAAGCAAAGCGATTTGATTGAGTTTTATCAGTCTTCACTACGCAGAGCCGATCAGCTTCATCGCGAGTTTGAACAAGCCGTAAATGACTGCCCAGAGGCTGATAATTTAATGCCTGGTGTTGTCGACTTGGTTCGTAAAAATTACCGGAAATTAGTTGAATCCGTCCAATTACCTTTTACGCATTTCGTCAATGAATCAGGGTGGCCACCAGCTGAAATATTAGCTAACACACAATTATTTGATAGCAAAGTTGCACCGCTTTTAAAAAGTGGAACTAATCGCGTTGCTTATCTTATGATTGACGCATTGCGTTATGAGCTTGGGTTCGAGCTTAACAAACAGATCAAGGAGGACGTTGACTCTCAGCTATCCGTAGCCTTTTCAACGTTACCGTCCATTACGCCTGTTGGCATGGCCAGCTTGCTACCCGGCGCCCACACAAACCTTTCGGTAAGTTTGGAGGATGGCAAAACTAAGGCACTTTATAACGGAAAGCCTGTGGGTTCAGTAGAACAGCGCATGGGTGTTTTCAAAACATTGTATGGCGATCGCTTCAGTGAAATGCCCTTAAAAGATTTTATAAAGCTGCCCAAGACAAGACCTGTTGCCAGTACCACAGACTTATTGGTTCTACGAAGTACTGAGATAGATAGCTTTTTTGAGAACCACCCCGAAGATGCGCCAGCAATGATGCAAAGGGAACTAAAGCAGATTCGCCAGGCAGTAAACAAACTTCAAGAGCAAGGCTTTCAAAAAGTATTTATAGTGACTGATCACGGCTTTTATATGAACAATGCTCAAGAAGCTGGCGATAAAGTGGTATCACCGGATAGTAATTGGAAGATAGAGCATCAAAGAATATTGCTTGGTTCAGGAAATATTGACGACCACCACTACTGCCTTTCAAATGACAAGTTAGGAATAAACTCTGACATTAGTATGTTTGCAGGCCCTCGCTCCTTGGCACCTTACCGCAAAGGCATGCTGTATTATCACGGCGGGCTGTCATTGCAAGAATGTCTGGTACCTGTCATCGAAATAACGTTAAAACCAAGCGCCGTAAAAGCCGGCCAAACGGCATCTGTTGTTTTAGATTACAAAAAAGGCGCAACACGGATCACCACACGATTTGCGGTAATTGAGCTGAAACTAGAGTCCTTGAGTGCAGATTTGTTTGGTGAGTCTGACGATTTAGAAGCAACGGAAATTTTACTCGAAGCACATACAGGCACGGGAAAAAACATTCAAGTTGTCGGTGAAGCTCGCCCCGGTGAACACGTTAATGCTGCAACAGGTACTGTAACGCTTGAACCAAACAAGAGCATTAAAGTTACACTGAAAATGGACCCAGAGTTTGAAGGTAAATTTAAGGTTAAAGCTATTGACCCAGTAACTAGCACAACACTGGGCGATGCACTTGAATTAGAAACAGACTACGCCGTTTAAGGAAGCTATATTATGGACAAGCTAGATGATAAATTAATAGAAATCTTTGACGGCAAACTGGTTAGAAAAGATCTGCTTCAGCGGATTAAGAAAGGCACAAATGTCCCTACGTTTGTGCTTGAGTTTTTACTTGCTCGGTATTGTGCCAGTGACGACGAAGATGAAATTCAAGCAGGCTTAGAAGCCGTGCTTGAAACCCTTTCAGACAATTACGTTCGCCCCGATGAATCAAATATTGCTCAATCAAAAGTAGCCACGAAAGGGCGGCACAAATTCATCGACAAAGTCCACGTTCGTTATGTTGAAACCAAAAAGCGACACTGGGCGTCTTTAGAAAATTTCAATTCGCAAAAAATAGCGGTAGGCGACAAATTCTATAAAGAGAATAAACGACTACTTGAAGGTGGTATTTGGGCAGAAGTGAAACTCGCGTATAACGAAGTAGAAGAAGATGATTACGCTTTTTACATCGAGGAGTTGCGCCCAATACAATTAAGCCGCTTTAGTTTTGAGGATTATAAGTCGGGCCGCAGCATGATGACTCGAGACGAATGGATGGACATCATTCTTCGCTCAGTAGGGCTTGAACCCAGTAAACTTGAACAACGAGTAAAGTTTCATTTTCTACTCAGACTCGCACCGCTTGTTGAGGCCAACTTCAATTTTGTTGAGCTAGGACCTCGCGGAACAGGTAAATCATATTTTTACAGTGAGTTCTCCCCTTACTCTACGTTAATTTCTGGTGGCCAAGCTACTGTCGCGACATTGTTTTACAACAAAAACCGCAAAGAAACGGGGCTTGTTGGACACTGGGACACTATTGCATTTGATGAAGTCGGTAACATGAAGGTGAAAGACCCGGATGTTATCCAGATTTTGAAAGACTTCATGGCAAACGGTCGCTTTTCACGAGGCAAAGAAGTCATTGCAGATGCGAGTACCGCATTTGTTGGGAACTTAGATCTTTCTGTTCGCCAAGTAGTCAATTCCACTGAATACGATCTATTTCAACCCCTTCCAAAAGAATTCGATTTAGCAATAATGGACCGGTTTTATGCTTACTTACCGGGTTGGGAAATGCCCAAAAACTCAAGCGACTACTTAACTGACAATTATGGGTTTATCACCGACTATTTGGCTGAAGCTTTCCACCATCAACTAAAATCTGTAAACGTGTACGAGATGGTTAACAAGCGCATAAAGCTTGGAAGCGCAATTGAGGGTCGTGACGAAAAGGGAATAAAGAAAACAGTTTGTGCTTTCATTAAAATGCTTCATCCACATGGTGAGTGTTCAAATGACGAGTTTGACCAATATGTTGAGTATGCAGTTGAATGTCGTCGCCGTGTAAAGGAACAGATGAACAAGCGTAAACCTGATGACGAGTTTGCTAATATCGATTTATCGTACATCAATGCAGCGGGTGAAGAGATTATTGTCCGCTGTCCAGAATCAATAGGCGCTTTAGCGACTCTAGAACCTTCTAAACCTAGCATCAGTGATGATGATGAAAACGAAGTAGAAAAAACTGTTACTAAGGTGACTACCCCCGCAGAGAAAGTAATCGCAAATCAAGATGACGTAGTCGTTGACGAAAACCAAAATTTAAAGGAACAACATTTCAAAATAAACTATGGCGCAACCGGCTATAGTTACGAAAGTATCGTCCTTCCTTATTTATTGGAAGCTAAATCTCTTGTCATAGAAGACCCATACATAAGAGCAAAACACCAACTGACTAATTTCGTACGGTTCTGTGAAGCGGTTATCAAGCAGCCATCTGTTGAGAAAATAACCTTAGTCACCTCTTATGATGACAACACCAATATTCAGGAAATGGCGGAAGCTCTAGATGGGCTGAAACAGAGCTTGCTGGAAATGGACGTAAACTTAGACGTTAAAGTAAACGAAAACCTACATGATCGCGAAATCCGTATCGATAATGGCTGGACGATAAAAATTGGTCGAGGCTTAGACTTTTATCAAAAGCCGGATAGTTGGTTCGGTGTTGGCGTAAATGATTTAAGCTTACGTAAATGTTTAGAAACGAATGTAGATATATTCAAACAAGACTAACGTCAAACCGTTCAAATGCGATTTAAAATGTGTGATTCATGGACATCATTTCAATATATTATGACTCTATGAACAAAGAAATTAAACAGCGTTTAAAGTGGATTGAGCTATACGAAGAGACCAATAATGCGGGCCTAGTTTGTCGTCGGTGTGGAATATCTAGGCCTACTCTCCGAAAATGGTATAAGCGATATAAGGAGAAAGGTCTAGACGGTCTACAGGACGTTTCTAGACGCCCACACAACTCTCCAAACACTAAAATTGATAATCGGATTGAAGAGTGGATCCTTAGCCTGAGAAAAGATAGAAAGCTTGGTGCCAGAAGAATTCAAAACGAGCTTCTTCGCGAGCATAACTTTAATTTATCACTTGCTTCAATTCATAAAGTGCTGACCAAACATGAAGTAAAGCCAGTAGTTTTTCAGCGGAAGAAAAAAGACTTCATTCGTTACCAAAGACCTATTCCAGGTGACCGGGTTCAGATGGATACATGTAAAATCGCACCAGGAATTTATCAATATACTTCTATTGATGATTGCTCTAGATATCGCGTTTTGGACGTATTTAAGCGTAGAACAGCAGCCAATACTCTTGCCTTCATTGATAAGGTAATAGAAGAAATGCCATTTCCAATACAGCGAGTCCAAACTGATCGTGGCACGGAGTTTTTTGCTGAAAAAGTACAGCTAAAATTGATGGAGCATGGCATTAAGTTTCGCCCCAATAAGCCAGGCTCACCTCATTTAAATGGCAAAGTTGAAAGGTCACAAAGAACTGACAAAGAAGAGTTTTATTCAACCGTTAATTTGGATTTGGAAGAACTCAAAAATAAAACGTTGCCTGAGTGGCAGCATTACTACAATTGGCAACGCGCGCACGGCTCATTTAAAGGTAAAACACCAATGGATATTGTGTGTGAACGCCTTGAACAAACACCGCTTTGGGAAGACGTTCACGCAAACTACGAAACTGAAAAAGAACGCATTCAGCTATCGAATTATCAGCGTGATCTTCAACTCCGAAAAATGAAATGATGTCTATGAATCACACATTTAAAATTAGTTTGCTGTTGTCACTCACTCCACAAACAGTAAAGCATTGCCCTGGCTCTGGTCATACCCACATAGTGCAATGCTTTACTTTCATCATCGCTTAATTTTGAGGGGTGTACTAAATCTACTAAAATAATCACATCATTCTCTAACCCTTTGAAGTCTTGGATTTTCGAAAAGGTGATCCCCTCAAACGGTAATTTCCTTACTACATAGTCATCAAGTTCTGATATGAGCTCTAATGTTGCGGCAGGTAGCTTTTTAATAATCGACTTACGTTTGCTTATTGGTGAAAGTATTGTAACTGAACCAGGCATCAACTCTGAATTTGCTAGTTCAGTAATAAGCTTTTCTAAACTGCCCACCAGCTCACTTTCATTACCGTGATATTCAGTAACTTCGGGGCCATCTGCAAGGGTTGGTATGCCCACATCACACGTAAGTTCTTTTTGAACCGACTTCAAAATATTAGAAGTGTTTCTACAATTTACGCTAAGTGGAAGAAGGGTTGGGTTGTTCCTGTTTTTTAACCAGCTGAAGGCTTCTGTGTCTAATTTATCTAACAAATTAGCTTGGTTATTGACGTCGTGAAAAAAATACCACTGTCCATTGTCAAAACCACCAGCTATTAATGAGTCTAGAAGCTGCAAGTCTTGAAAATTCAGCAAATCTTGCCCCTCATCAACGATGAGTGCGTCGAAAACATCGAGACCAGAGCGGCGTAATGCATTGCCCACGGATGATATGGTTGCTATCACTAGACGGTCGTTTTGAATTCGTGTTGTTAAGTAATGCCTAAGCCATGAAGATTTGCAGACGAAAAGCGTATTAAGCCCCTTTGCGATAAACCTTCTGGATAGTTCAGCGGCTAGAAATGTTTTACCTGTACCTGCCCCGCCATGGCAAATTACGCGTTTATTAATCTCAGCAATGTCGACAAATTTATACTGTTCTTCGGTTAATCTTACCGATGACTGCTCTACTTGTTTTACATGGTCAAAAAGCGGTTGAATAGTTTCAAAATCGGGGCGCAGGTAGGCTGCTATGGCGTCAACATCAGCTTGGCTAAGTAATTGATCGTTGTTAGGTCTCTCTATTGTCCAATAGTCAAATAACGCTTTAAGCCAATGATTGAAATTTCTAAAATCACGACTGTCGCATATCATTTCTCTGTCCCACTCTCCTCCATAAGATGGCCAAAGCGTGTCAGGGCAAACCACGCCATAACCGATAGGAAAACGAACTTTGTGTTGACCTAAATAATCATCAATCTTCTTAATTATGGCATGTACAGCCGTGTTTGCCTGATGAAATGGATCTTGAATTTGGTCGATACCATTTCTTCCTGCTGTAGACCACTTACCATCTACATAGGAGATTTTGCCGCCTTTAACTTCTAAGACAAATACGCCGTAAATGGAGACTACGACAAAATCTGCTTCACCAACGCGTTTGTAATCGTGTTTGGTAAGTAATAGTGAATGGAAGCCTACAGGATGATGATCAGCAAATTCGGAGTCTGCGAGTTTTTCAAAGACTTTTAGCTCTGCATTGCTTGTGGTGTTATGCGGCTTTCCTGGTATTAACTTCACATTTTACGCCTTGAATATATCTAGCGCTTCGTTCATATCGAACAATTCATCAGCGTCTTTTATTGTTCTATGGCGCATCGACTTTTCAAAGTTTGAAGACAATACCTTTGCTACAAGCTTAGGGCGAGTAGAAAAAGTAATGGCGCTTCCTTTTACCCGATACTCTTCTTTAGTGTTTAGCTCCCAAGAAAGTACCTCTTGCTCATTCATTCCCATAAATAAAATAAATTTCTGTAAATTATCGTGTAACTTCGAATTAGGTGTATCCTTTATGTACTTTTGGAACATCAGTGGCGGTTGAACTGGCGCTTTCTGAATAGTAACGCGAGCCCCCGTCGTTTTTTGTAATAGAGCGACCATGTGATGCGACACCCAATTTCTAAGACCACTCACACTGCGAACTCGTTCAGGCACTCGCTTTATACCCTGAAAAAGGCCATAGAAAGCGGCTATTAGAAAGTAATCTTCTTCAGTAAAACTTTCATGATAGAACTTTAAAGCAGTTTCTGTGTGGTCACGTACAAAGATCATTGATATCAATAAAAAGGGTTTTGAGCCTCCCTCTTCTTCACTCTCATAATGATTTATAAGCTTTGAGAAGTAAGTGTCTAGGTCACCCTCATATGTTCTGTCCACGAGTTGCCTTAACCGCTTAGCAAGGCCAGCGACTTTCGTGTAAGCGTCTGGTATGCCATCTTTATTTTCAAATGAATTAAGCAAATCGTGCTGAATAGTGCCAAAGTCAGATTCACTAGAGGCAATGTCTAGCACTCTCTTATAGAAAGAATCGAGTTCGCTTGTATGGTTGGCATCAACTAGCCAGTTCTGAAAAGCGATGATAGTGTCACTGGTAGTCTCATCAGAACGTTCTACAAATTTCTTGAATAGTTCACATGAAAGGCTACCGTTCTTTGTTTGGTAATATGCTAGTGATAAAGCACCACCAAGTGCCTCAGCTTTTTTATAATCTAGTGCAATATCAGCAATTTCACTCAAACTAATGCAGCTTACTGATGAGTCTATGTCTAGTTCAGAAGGCAAACTGCCTTGCTTCCCAGATTTAAACAGTTTTGCATTTTGCGTAATGTATTTAGGAGGAAGTACGCCATATAGGCGCGTAAGCTCGCTTTTCAATAAATCACTTGCTTTAGCATTTTTCAGAAAAACAGTTTTTATTATGCCAATAGGTAAAGGCGCTGGTATTAAAACTTCGTCAACATCAGAACGTAATATCTGGTCTAGACTACCGAACTCATACTGCTGTTCAGAAGCTCTTCCATAAACGCTTGCTGACTCTAGCCCACTAAGGTCTACTTCAACTATACAACTTTCAAGATTAGGATCTTCCGAAATAGAGAGCTCAAGCGCGTCTGTTAGATTGGTTTGATCATTGAGGGTAATGTACCCTTTAGGCCTTTCTGCCTGAATATCTCGAAGATAAGCATTACCTTCAAACGCCTGTGTCTCGACTATCATGTTGCAGTCGAAGTGATATTTAAGATTTTCTGTATTGGTTACCAAAAACCATTTGCTAACGCTCATATTTTAATTCTCTTGAGGAGTTCATGTTTTTCAACGTGGCCATTTCGCTCAATTTCAATCGTTTCGCCTACAGGCGGAAGAATTTCTTCAAATATACTTTCTTGGACTTCACTTTTTAGTAAAAACAGTCGGTCTCGCGCACGCGACGCCATGACATACATTCGCTTCATTAACGATTCGATGTCACTACCTATTGCTTTAAAGCCGTCAATGATAATAAACACTTCATCAAACTCTATACCTTTCACAGACTTATCATTTAGAACAACAATCCCCCCTTGAGAAAAGTCGATGTTTACTAAGCCTTTTTGATCTGAGTAGTAAGTACTAACAATAGGAGGAGCTTCTCGCCTTTGCTTATTGTCATTTTTTAGATTTCGAGCCCAGAATTCTCTTTTATTTTCATTCGCAACAAACAAACCTATCAACTTTGAGGGGTCGTTATCATAGGAACTTAAAATGAGTTCTTTTGCGTTGTCTCGCATCTTGTATTCATACAAAATAGGAACATGTGCCGATGGCTTTTTAGGAAGCGCTGGTTTTTCACTTGATTTGTCAGTATAGAAATAATTAGCGAAGGCAGAAATTGGCGTGGTGTTTCGCCAGTTTTCTTTTAGGTGAATTACGTCATCTTTTTCTAGACCCAATGCATCCATTAAATCTGACTGCGATGAGTTCTGCTCGGTAATTTGCTGATTTTGATCAGCAACAATAAAAAAGTTTTCGACATTAAGTGCCTCGACCGCTTCATACCATTCTGGCGGTAAATCCTGCCCTTCATCAATGATGAAGTTCGCTGATGAACACGATGCGCCCAGCTCTTCAAAACGATTAATCAACGCTTCATAGTCTGGTTTGTGTTTTTCAATTTCAGGCATCTTCGCTTGTTCAAAATTTGCTTGCGAGCCACCCGCAGCTTTGTATTGAAAATCATAAAGCCAAGACATAGCAGTATTCATATGAAAGTTTTCATCAGGCCCGGCTAATACTTTATTTGCATGATTGAGTACATGGTTGTACGACAAGAATAGCGTTTCATTTGTTGCCGCATATTTTCTAAGGCGCATGAGCGCAACAACAGACTTCCCTGTTCCAGGAGCACCAACAACCAAGTATTGCCCATCTGCAGGTAGTCGAATAGCCATTCTCTGGTCTTTTGTTAATTCGTGCTCTTTGGGTAACTCAAAAATACGTGCTGCCATTATTTTTTCACAAACTCCTTCAGTGACGGTATACCTTCATCTGGCTTACCTTTAATAAAAACTCTATCTAGAAATACATTGTTATAACTGCATGAAGTATCAGGTAAAAGGACACAGCCATGACAGGCTGCACGATTTAACCAAGAAGGTCCTTGCCCTTCCATGTCTCCACACACTGGGTCCATCGAGCACCATTCAAGCTGCTTGAATGCAGAATCTAATAATTTGATAAATCGACGTGGTTTTGCCTGCTCGATTATGCCTCCAAGCGACCCGGCAATGTCAGGTACGGCAGTGTAGATAAGGACCCCGGCCATTTTTTTCTCTGCAGAACTATAGATTCGTTCTTGTAAAGACGCTGCAGGGTAGCCCGCTATGGACTCTAGCTCTCTTACAAGTGCATGTGCTAGCGTATGCAGAAGAATGAACCTGGGGGTGGGGATAGCGTCATCCGGCAATATTATTTCTGAATCTTGATATCTCGTTTCTATTTCTGAGGCTCGCTGTCTGATGAGAGGGTGATGCTCCCACTTTTCAAAAATTTCATTATTAAGCGTGAAAAACATACCCTCGCCAAAAAGCTCTATCGCCGGTAACCAGTCAAGATTGCCGGTAAAATCTGGAGCTACTATTGGTGTGGGATCAAAATCTTCTGCGTCGCTAGCTGCTCTTTGAAAACCTTTATAAACCTCAATAACCCTAAGGCGGTTTACGGCAATTAACTTGTCGATAACGTTAACCTCTGGCCTGATATCACCGCTTTCACTAAGTGAACCGAGATAGTCAGACCATTCGCTAGTTAAATGAGAGGTTATAAAGTCAGCGTTACTATTGAATTTTTGGATTGTAGTTAGCGCCTCGAATTCATCAAACATCATGTCATCAGGTGTAACGCTGCTAAAATCTACTTCATCCTTTAAATCACTTCTGTCGATTTCTTCCAATGCACTAAATAGCTCTTCCTCTGAACACTTAAGCTCCCTCATCGCTTTCTTAACTTCTCGTTTTTTCTGCAATGGCCTTTTTGCGTCTTTAATGCCAGCAACCAGCTGTGATTGCTGAGTTAATCTAAAAAATAACGACGTTTTATCAATATTTGACTCTGGCGGTATTACTAACGCCCTTTCGCTAACTGACGAAAATACCCGTGGATCGTTTACTTCCATAACGGTATATATAACAGCCTCGCCATTTAAAGATTTTCGTTCACGATAACCAGGCTGTTTGTGTACATTTCTTTGAAAATCCGTCATCTCTAACGAGTTACTAGCACCACACTTCTTGCACTGAACTTCCCATCGCCCTCTTTCATTTAACTCTAGCTTTAGATAACTCTCGTTCGAGATGGAACGACAATGAGATTGTGCATCGTTTTTTGGATTACGGTGACCAATGTAGTGCCAAGGAACGTCAATTAAATCGCCGTAACTACTCACTGCACACCATGTCACCTGACTCAGTGTTCCTTTGTTACACGTCGGGCATTTCAGCTTTTGGCTTATTTCAACGCTGCTATTCTTCCAAGGTGCGAGATGCAATGTATTGCATAAATTACATAGAGCCCAGTTAGGAAAGCGTACTGTAGGAATCGCTCCTCCAGAGAGCTTCAGATTGGCGGTCTCATCAATCGAAGCCTCAGGCGGCAGAACTAAATTGCTGGATACTTCTAAATGTCGTTTTACTCGTTCGACCGCGTGAAGCTTGGTTAAATTTTTTATAGGCCAAGTCGATGTGTCTTTTACAAACAGTAGATAGTCATTTTGATCTCTTACAATTGAACCTACACCAGCGTGCCCTGTCAGGTGAGAAAACCTTACAGGCGTAAACCATTGTTTGTTTTTCAAAACTCAAGGCCTCCATCCACCTCAAAGAGACCTGTTTTTTCTACATTTCTCATGGAGTTTAACGTCTCCCAAAGCCCCGTTTTGGTTTTAGCATCATCAAAAGACACCAGTAAACTCTCAGCGGACTTGTCCTTAGCGAGATATCTTAAGTTCGTTGCTGAGGATGCCTCTGTAGCCCATTCGCGAATAAGACGAGCGATGTGCTCCTCGCACTCTTCTAACAACAGTCTTGTTTCAGTTTTATCCCCCACTAATGCACTTTTAATTCTAGTTTTCATCAATCGAATAATTTTTTGTGTTAAGGGATCATCATAAGTAAGTTCTTGCGCATCAGAATTTTTTAACAAGCCTCCCTCGGCATGTCGAAATGCCGATACTAAAGACGCATGGAGTGCTCTTTTTCTAACTTGATGTGTAAAAGGAGTAATGCTTGACGGCTCTACATAACGATAAAACGACTTATGGTAAGCCCTAAAGTTTTCATAATGAGAGAGACTTCGCGCTTGGGTTTTATAATAGTTGGTGAAAACAATTCCTGGCGTACTGCCTCTACCTACGCGACTACTGGCCTGAATATATTCGGCTGTCGTCAAAGGTTGGCCATTTATTACCATTAACGCTAGCCTTGGTTCATCTAAGCCTACCGACACCATATTTGTAGCTAGCACAGAATCTATAGAATGTGCTTTGTTTTCATAACTTGCTTTGAGATCTTGGAAAACTTGAGCATTCTCTTCTGCTGTTTGATTGCTAGTCAACGATTTCACTCTCAACTGCCTAGCGGGAAAGAATCGTTGAAAAAGCTCCACATTGTCTTTATTGCCTAGCAAAGTTTTTGGAACTACACCGTTAAAAAACGCGCTACTTCTGGCGCTTTTGTCATCCCTTAAGCTATTCGCAGCAGAGAGATCTGTTTGCTCAAGTTGCTTCATAAATTCGTTAAACAACATGCTGCTCTGAACTTTTGGTACACCACTTTGAAAGTTCGTTCTGCTGTTGCCCACGCCTTTTAAGCTACCGTGATAGACCATTTGAGTCCACCATGCGTCTTTAAGTTCAGGATCTTCAAAGCAGGCGTTAGGTGCTGATACAAGCGCAGCTGCCAGATGTTCAAGACAGCTAGTGCGCGTTTGCCCGAATGCCATATAGCCCACGTAAAGTCTTCCCGGCTTTTCAGCTAGAGGAACTTCTTTTGCGAAATATGAATCTTTCTGCCTTATACCTACGGGGGGAAATACAGCCGACTTTTCCCTTCCAAAGAGGGCTTGCACCTGCTCTTTGGCTTGTCTGATTGTCGCTGTAGAGGCTATAAATTTTGGATAAACACCTCGCGATACCAAGATGGTTTCAAAACCAACTTCATATAAACCAACTATAGAACCGAGCGCCCCAGAGATAAGATGCAGCTCATCTTGAATTACTAGTTCGGGCGGCCTATTTGTGGCCCCTCCAAAAAAGGAAACAGCTCTGTTCTCCCAAGGTAGTCGAGCAAACTTGTCTACCGTTGCAATCAGTAAGGTTGGAGGAGAGCTATACAGCGCTTCATCGACCACATTGAAAGGAAGAGTATTTCCTGTAGCGTTTGCCAACTCGCAACCTTCGTGGTGACACTTAAATGAGAAGCTGCTTTCTGAAATGCTGAAATTATCATGTGAGAATGGTGTAGAGCACCATGGGCATTCCTGTAGAACAAACTTGCTATAGTTCCGATTTTCTAAAGCCTCTAAAGACTGCTTGAAGGTATTCGGTGATGAAGCACTGCCAAGCCAAAGCCCTACACTGAAAGGCTCTTCGCCTAACTCACCTGACTCGGTACGTATAATTTCTAAAGCAGATACTACCTTACATGCGCGAATGAATTGTTGTGATGTTAGTAATCGTAACGTATACCGCATAATAGCGGCAGTGCCTCCACCGCTATTTTTGTACCTGAGGCGGCGGTAAACAAAAACCAACGCCATGACGCCTAAGTATGCTTCAGTCTTCCCCCCTCCGGTTGGAAACCATATCAAGTCAACACAGTCTCTAAAGTCATTATCTTCATCAATGGAGGACTCAAGCGCTAACAAAACAAACGCTAACTGGAATGGCCGCCACGAATAAGGTTCGCCATTCTTTGGTGGGCCATTGAGCTCCATTTGCATAAGCATTGCTTTATTTGCTTGCGCAAATGCTTTTTGAGCGTAGTCATCATTGCGGAGTCTCGATAAACCGCTCCTCATGCGCTGTTTAGCTTCTTCCATACGCTCAACAATGCGCTTAGCGACCTTTACCTCTTCACTTGTTCCTGTTTCGGCTAATTCAATTTGACTATCTATCCAGTCTTCGTAGTTATCGATAAAGTCGCTCAGCTGGTTAAAAACCGATCTATCAGACTCGATAGACTTTAAGAATGAAAAGCTTAGTACTTTGTTAGCTTTACCTGCGTTGGCAGTAACCTGTGGAACTTCGACGGTTGGCATGAAGTCACTAAAAAACTCTGTCGTTTTCTCCCCTACTCGCCAATCTACTGCAACACCATGACCAATTGCATATACGCGTTCATCTTTATAACGTAGCTCTAACTCTTGCTCTTCTTCACTCAATAATGCATGGCTAACCCTAGGGTAATCTTTGAGAGAATCACTACTTATGAAACACTTTAGCTCAGCTTGAAAAATCGAATTTTTCGCTGTCGCATCTCTTTCCGATTCTTTTTCTTCCTTTGGTTGGGAGCTGATATTGCTCAATGAAACAGTGACTATTTTTCCTGTTCCGTGGGGCCTTATCTTTACATCTACAAGGGCTCTTGAGTTCATTACAGTGAAGCGTGAAGATTCAGCTAGGGCTATCTCTATTTCTTCTCCCTCATCAGGGACCAGTGAATTTTTCTCCCACGCCTGACGGTTGTTTTGTTTTCCAGCTTTAGTAAAGGAGAAACCGCTATAAAAAACACGGATTGATTGAGTTGATTGATCTACATAAAAAGAAAAGCCCATAGAAGAAGGAGGCTGATAGCGGATTTTTTTTGTACCGCCTGCCATTGAGGCATCACTATCATCATCTTCAGACTGCTCATCGTCATCTGATTCATAAACTGTACCCACTGGGTAAAGAATTCCGGTTGTATAGCAATTAAAAGGATTAGACTCCCATAAGGTGTTATCCTTCAAAACATTTCCCGTTAGTGTATCTTTTACCCAGCTAACTAAGCTCTGTCTCGCTTTACTATAATCCGTCATACAACTCCATCCCTGGTTTCACGCACTTGCAGAATGACTCGGTAAAATTTGAATACTATTGAAAAATTAGGAGTTCAATTTCTTTGATTTAACTAAATTATAATTTAACAGCCATTTTTATACTAGACTAAAGTATAGCATTAACGCGTTAAGTCTCTGAGCTATATATAAAAGTGCAATATGGCAATGATGGCTATACCTAAAGCCTTGAAGAAGCCTATACAATTAAAATCAGTTTTCTGTCGAAATAAGGATATTACTTATGAGCTTACAAAGAATAAAACCCGCCAAGCAAGGAGAGCTAGATGGTGCCTGCGGCTTCTATGCCATTGTTAACGCAATCCACGCACTTGAGCCCAGCCTTGATAAGCCTGAACTTTTTAGTCAAGTATTGGCCGCATTCCTAAGAGATGGCGACTATATGAGTTATTTTAATGGTACAAAACGGGGGACCATAAAGAATACGCTAAGCCGAGTACTAAATTACCTTAATTCCCATTTCGATATGTACCACGATAAAACTCAAGAACTCTATGAATTTGACTTTTCTATTCCATATTGGTTAAACGACACGTCACGTAATAGAAAACAAGTACTTAAGCAGATAGCTCAAGCGGATAACGCAAAAAACTGTGTGTGCATTGTCGGCTACGACCATCAGACGGGAGGCCATTGGTCAGTTGTTAAGAAGGTTTCTGACAAAGGCTTACATATGCTCGATTCCGATAACGAAAAAAGTATCATCCCACTCGATGAAATTGCTATCGATGGTTCTAAAAAGCCACGCCCATCAAAACCATATAGATTTACGTCAGAAGATATTTTTGTAATCAGAAAAAAATGGCATGGTGAGTTTAGAGTTTTATAGAAAAGTCCAATTCAAGCTCCAACTTAATCACCAACTCAATTGACACACTTTTGTGTAACTACCAACTTAAATGTCGCACCCAACCTATCAGGTTGGTTTATAATTTCACACAGCGAAATCAAACACAATGAAACACACACAATTGAATGCAAATATGTATCAACAATTGTGTTTTTAGTGTATATTCACCTACGTAAACTTCGTTAAACAAATACGTGGAACAAAGGAGTCTAATTACGTGGCAATAACCGCAAAAATGACATTCGAAGTCACTGGTGATACTGATGAGGTCGCTCTCTTCTATCAAAAAGTTTTTAATACATCGGCTTTACCAGCAGAGAACTCTGTACCACAAGCTACTTCAGTGAGTCTCAATATTGATGACGATAAGAAAAAGCAAAAAATCGTAAACGCGATGAAACAGTTTAATCAGCATGGAGTTTTGCTAATTGTCGCTGTTCTGAGTACAGCCAAAGAGTACGCTCAACGTGAGGATGTGTATTCCTATGCTAGCTTTTCAGATATCAAACACTGGTATGAGGAAAAGAAACTCAAAATCAACGAGCGTCAAATATCCAATCGAGTTGGCGCACTCAACAAGCAAACAAGCAAGTTAGAGATTGCTCCGATGGCCACCATTTTCAAAGATAGCTTTGAAACTATTGTACGTGTTCCACTGTGGGTAGATGAGGTTATTAATGCCTATGCTAATGAAATAAATGCAGATGAAGATGTACCCGAGAAGTTCGAAGCTTACACAGAAAGTTCTTGGCACCAATTTTTATGCGAGATCTACGATGTTAAGTTAATTACCGACAAACTCACCGTTGATGAAAATGACGACGTGGGGTTGGATGCATTAAGAAATTTCGTTAGCGCTGAAGATTAATTAAGTTGGAGATAACCATGTCAGATTATCCGAATCTAAACAAAGAGCTTTTACAGTGTATCGTCGCAGAAGAATCTATTTTGCATAATTTTTTTACAACGCTATCAGAGCAATACCAAACGAATCGCTCTGAAATCACGCTAAAAAATATTGCCAAATACATGAATGCCAGAGGACTTTACAATGAGCCCACTAACCGCTCACTTTGGAAAGCGCTTGGCAAACTAGAAGGATGCAACTGCGGTAAGCGCATTAAAGGCTCGCGGAGCAATGTAGCGAGATTTAAGTTTTTTTACGACATGCTGGATTTAGCTGAGATAGCACTTTACCCCGACAACCAAAGCCACGAAGATTCTTATCGTGACGTGCAAGCCGAAACATCACCAGAGCCAACAGTTGAAACCGACGATGTGCATGACAACGACTGGTACAGTCATTCTCTCCTTTTAAGGCGTCACTATGACTTCAATATCGAGTTACCGTTTAAATTTACCGAATCGCAAGCAAGAAGACTCTCTGACCTAATAAACTCTGCGGTTATGTCTGAAGACGATGAACCAGATGAGTTGAGCGCAGACGAAATTGATTTAACGTTTTATTTAGACGCGCAAACACCGATTGACATTACACTGCCGGCAGATTTGACACAATCTGAATCATCCAGATTATCAAGCTTTTGCCATAGTTTGGCCCGCGTTAGCGACTTTGACGGCTTTTAATAACAGACAGTAATGAACCGACTAACTGTCATTTATCGCCGCGTGTGTCGGCTAATCGAACTTTGATTTTAAGTAAGCAGGTAATGTGATGAAAAGAGTGTTCTGGGTTAACGTAAACAGCAGCTACAAGGAAGTCGTAGACGGAAGTTTTTTATGGGCACCAAAACTCGGTGTGCGTAAAGATGGGATTACTTTTAAAAGACCAGGATGGGAGCAGCTTAAAAAAGTCTCTACTGGCGATATTGTCTTTATGCATCGTAAACAGCACATTGTAGGCGTAGCAATTGCAGCATCTGCGATGTATGACAGTCAAATCCCAGGAACGCGTAAACCAACCAACCCTGATTATTTGGGCAACAAGATTGATATATCTATTCGTTTATTGCAGACGCCTCTAAGCACGGAAGAGTTTAAAGACGACTTTATTCTCAATTACAATAAGCAATGCACGCCACTGCTATTTAACAAAGAAAATAACGTCACACAGTCATACCTGTATGAAATACCCATTGCTGCGGCTTTTTATCTTAGTGACGCGCTTGGCTCACAGTTCCCAGTGTCCATCTTATCCGCTCTTAAAAATGATGATTAAGCCTTTCCCATCAATCAGCGTTTAGAAGTTGAACCTTGATTTGTAATATCGTGGATAAATCAAAAAGCTTTTCAGCGTGCGACAATTTTTGTCGCATGCTATCCCTATGCTATGGTGAAGTCTTAATTGCAAAAGCCAGTTCGCCCCAATAAGTGCATTTCAACGCAAGCTCGACATCCTTCAATTTGTGCCTTCTGCACCTAGAAAGGTTTCTAGCCGCCAAATTTTTGAAAATCTACAAAACTGCGGTCATCACAATATCGATATGCGCACGGTGCAGCGGGACTTAGTCAGCCTAGAAAATATTGGGCTATTTGGGTTAGACGTTGATAAGCGCTCAAAACCCTACGGCTGGTTTATAAACGCTAATTTTAAGAAGCTCAATTTGAGTTTGATGGACGGCAATACCGCTCTCGCGTTTAAGGTGCTTGAACAGTCCGGTGCCACACTACCAAATGGCTCTTCATCATTAACGGGGGACATCCGCATTCATTAAACTGATTTTGCGAAGAATCATTTAATGGAGAGTACAGATGTCCCACGCAGGTACTATTTTAGGCATAAGTGAGTTAGAAATAGGACTTGTTCATCGACATGATTTTATTGAAGTGTGGGCAAAGCCTACTAAAAAGCCTCTATGCAAGCATTGTGAGAGTCGACATTTACGCATAAAAGCCACACATAAGCGCACTGTAAAGCACACGCGTCAAGGTAATCAGGTGCTAACGCTACATTTAAAGGTGCCTAAGCATCATTGTCGATGCTGTGGTCGTTATTTCAGGCATCCTTTTGTTGGGATTCGGCCTCGCTATCGGGCATCGGAGTGCTTTCGCTTGGAAGTCTTTGAGGCGCACCACGGCGGTGTTACGCAGCGTGGCATCTCACGCACACATCGCATTAGTCCAACTACGGTAGAGCGGTGGTACCAATCTCATATCAGCCAAAAATATAAAGAGATTATCAGTCGCCCCTGCCCCGAGATGTTGGGCATAGACGAACACTTCTTCGCGCGCAAAAAGGGCTACGCCACTACGTTGGTGGATTTACGTAACCGCAACGTTTTTGATGTGAAGTTGGGGCGTTCTGAGCTGAGCTTACGCAGCTATCTACGCCATTTACCCGGCAAAGAAAACGTGCGACTCATCGCTATGGATTTGTCC
>Ga0114902_1000218_pt1 | contig 36610 bp, 35 predicted proteins | sample MalvireepMed_s12_FD_87291 | JGI IMG/M metagenome (GOLD analysis project Ga0114902, IMG submission 87291) | Marine viral communities from the Global Malaspina Expedition - Malaspina viral metaG DeepMed_s12 | ecosystem: Environmental > Aquatic > Marine > Oceanic | place: Mediterranean Sea... | reverse complement strand
TCCAGGCTAGACACTAAAGGCGCATTGATAGGTGACCAGCCAGGCTTAGGCAAGACTATTGAAGCATTAACTTGGCTATCATTACATCCAAATGCTCGTCCTATATTAGTCATCACCCAAGCCTCTATTAAACGTAATTGGTATAGAGAAGTAGAAAAGTGGTTGCCAAATTCACAAATTCAAATTCTAGATTCAGGTAAAGATACATTAGACCCTGACGCTAATGTAGTTATAATCAACTATGATTTAATTTGGCGTGAGAATATCGAAAAACAATTGTTAGCACGTAAATTTCAAATCGTCATATTTGATGAAGTTACCCACTTAAAAGAAAAATCCACTAAACGAACTAAATCAGCTAAGAAAATAAGCCGTAAGTCTAAATTCAATGTAGGACTATCGGGTACACCAATCTTGAATCGTCCAATTGAATTTTTCACGTTCTTGAACATCATCAGTCCCAAACAATTTCCATCTCAATTCAAGTTTGGGATGCGCTATTGTAATGGCTATAACAATGGATTTGGATACGTTTTTAAAGGATCATCACGTATAGATGAATTACGTGGCCTATTACAGCCATTAATGATTAGAAGACGAAAGGACGAGGTACTAAAAGAATTACCAGAAAAGGTTCAACGAGACATATTTGTAGATATGCCGGGAAGCTACTATCAGGACTATATGGCAGCTGAGAATGATCTAGTTAACACACTACAGTCATTAAATGACGATGGTCCAGTGTCACAAGAATATAATGACAATCATATGTGGTTACTGTCTAAGTTAAATTATTTACGCCATTTAGTTGGACTAGCTAAGGCTGAAGCGGCAGAAGACATCATCCAAAGCTTCGTAGAGGCTGGAGAAAAATTAGTCGTATTTGGACACCACCACGATGTGTTAGATAAGATGGACGACTATTTAACAAAGAAAGGTATTATACATGTCAAAGTGGATGGTCGTACCCCCAACAGTGCACGGCAAGAACAAGTAGATCAATTTCAAGACAATGCAAATTGCATGGTCTTTTTAGCCTCCACCGCTATGGGCATGGGAGTAACACTTACCGCAGCAAGTAATGCTCTCTTTGTAGAGCGTCAGTGGACTCCCGGTATTGAAGAACAGATGGAAGACCGACTACACCGTATAGGGCAAAATCGTGGTGTGGTGGCTCATTATATGCAAGTGGAGAACAGCATAGACTCGAAGATGGCAAAGTTAGTAGAAGAAAAACGATCCATATTGATGGAAGTGCTGGACGGCCAAAAACAAAGGGATCGAGGTGAGAGCATCATGAGTGAATTATTATCGGAGTTAGTGAAATAACTAAGTATTCAGAACGCATCCGATAAACTATGGATTAACCCTACTGGCAAGAGGTATAATATCTCTAAGAATAAAAAAAGGAGGTAGCTAAGAACTGTAATACCTGCTAAAAGATAAAATAAGTAGTATAATAGCAAGAAGGTGGGAGGGGCAAAAGCCTCTCCTTTTTTATGAAGGCTACTTTTAAGAACTAGTTTGTCTTGAAGTAAGTTCTACACAAATAAAAGCTAAGTATTCCTGAACAGTAATGGATAAGTTGCCACTGTCATTCAATATTGTAGGCATGCCTTTTAATTTGATAAAAGCAAGAGCCATTTCTTGGTCTGATCTAAATTTCTTCTTTTCAAGCTTAGCATATATTTCAGGTGGAATTAATTCTCCTAAATCCACACCGCCTTCAGTCCTACGCATCTTTTGGATATGATAAGGAGAGCTGTGCGTTATCGTACCGGCTCTAACTTGTCCTCGTAGTGCATCCTCTACAAACACACTCCAGATAAGATTAACTTTTGTCTCTAGGCTAGAAAATTTAAAACCAAAACCATATATCATACCAATGATAGCAATGATGCCTGTAGCGATACCCACTATAGCTGCTAACTCAACTAGCATCTATAAACCTTTTCTTACTTTCATAATCATATTGACTGCAATTTCCATCTCTTGTGGAAAATTTCTATTGCCACAGTGCAAACAAACTAATTCATAAGTACGATCTGGTAATTGCTCTGAATCGACAACAACAGGACCCTTACAGCGTTGGCATCCCTGCTTCATTAAAAACTGGTCTAACGATGTCATTCAGCTTATCAAACTCCAACAAACGATTATATAGTCTTTTTCTATTTCTTGGAGACAGTTCCCGTTGCCATACTATCAAAACTTGATAGTCACTTCTAGCAAATAAATCGATTCTTTGTTGTTCTTCTTCAGGTCTATGCCATCTTTCGCCGTAAAATTCAATAATTTTTCTATTCTTTACATGTACAAAGTCTGGGCATTTGCCCATTAATATAAATTGTCCATTACCAGTATATCTATACTCTAGACCCATATAGCAAAGGATGCCAAATAATGTCATTTCGGCATTATTTGGCTCCTGACGTGCCAATCTATTCCAAAAGGATGCCGTTTTTTTGATAGAACGAGTTCTATCCATAGGCCGAGAAGGATTTTTTCTAGGTCTACCCCTCGGCATCAGCTATAGGAGAATTATCTGGCAAATGTCGGATAATCAAAGCCAGTTCATCCTCAGCCGCTCTATCTGCCGAATTAGTAATACGACTGGTAAGTAAGAACTGATGGAAAGCCTCTACCCAAGCCTGGATTACCGTCAATCGTTTTTCTGACTGATTTGAAGGTTCTGACACATTCTGAACTGTCAATTGCCTATTAATCTGATTCTGTAAAGCTTCAACTTTAGAATTAAGATCTTCAATCTTAGCATTAAGAGCAGACACTTCAGACGTTAGCTTATTGGAATCATTTGACTTATTTAAAGAACCGGCGGGACGACCTCGACCCCGCTTCTCGTTGTCAGAATCCACGTTTGTTGGATCTTCGTTAATTTCACCCGTAACCATTCCCGATGCTTCCTGTACTGACTCTTCATTATTGATTACCATAACCTCTCCTTATTGTTACGCCGTCCTATCGGGAAGCCAATCTATATTTGATTCCCCATCCGATTATTCTAACATTTTTATTATGTACTTAACACTACTGTGTCCCTTCAGATTCTATGATACGGAGACTAACACCGCCAAGAAATCCGAATATACCTCCCACTATAGCGGTCACAATCTCGGTAGCATCCATTTTATAGCCCAACCAACATGCAAACATACTAAATATAGTAGCGCATATGATAGCAACTAAGATCTGAGGGCGTATCCTACCCAACATTATTTCACCACCGTCTAGATAAAACCTACAAGAGCGATAAAATGATTACTTAACCGTAATCGGAGTATCAACCAAGTTATCAGTCATTATCCTAGTTTTAACCGTATCATTAATTACGAAGTCAGCAGTATCGATTCCATCGCCATCACCAAATGTCGAAGTATTATCTAATGTGAAATGACCTGCTTTCACATAATCGACATTCCAGCCGCCCACCGAACAATCTACATTTGTCATAACGAAATTATCGATCACAGCATCTCCGGCCATAACTATTAAAACACGGTCAACTACGCTGTTCTCAGCTTTAAACTCGCCAGCACCACGGGTTGAATTTATCTGTAAATCCGTGATTGTAGAGTCAATAGTTGCCTCTACTGTATGACCATCGACATAGGCTCCCAACGATAGATTGGCTATTTCAGCATTAGCAAAGTCCGCACTTGGAGCAGAAACACCTGTAGCAGTCCAATTATCCACGTACAGCCAACCTGACGAGTTGCCTTGCTTTCTGGTGATTTCGAGGCAGTCTGTAAGACCTGTTTTACCCATATCTAAGTTATTTAACGTAAGGGACGATAATCTTACTCCCGCCGCTAAATTAATCTTCAAAGTCTGATTTGCGTCTGCCGGGTTTTCCGGGTCAGGTTCCAGCTTGACACCTTGCACCACCGGCAGAGGATATTCCGCACCAGCCTCAGGCCAGACCGGAGTATCATCTGTGCCAGCAATTACAAAGGTAAAGGCTAAGGTAAACGCAAACCCCACAACACCCATAGCCATACCAATGCCCTTGAACCCACTCAAATCAAATCTAAATGTCGGAATTGGTATTCGCAGAGCGTTTAGGAAGTTAACGCCAGGAAGTCGTGGAGCTGTAAACTTATTCAGCTTTAGGTCACGGTTACGTAGTAGAATTTTACGGTAACGCCAGAGAAGAATCATCAATCCTACACTGAATACCGTTGCGCCTAACACCCATATTGCAGCCGTCAGGATGAACGCTAAAGATTCGGGAACCCCTAAAGTAGCTATCCAATTCTGCATACCTTGGATAGCACCGCCAATTGCAAGTATCTGCATTTTTTAATCCCCCGCTGATTTATTGCCTTCGTTTACTAAACGCTGTGCCATAGTCGCTACGAAAGCCGTCACCGGACCTGAGAACAGGCCCATGGCCACAAGCACGATATCAAGATGAGGTGCAACTTCTGACGGATTTGATGTCGTTTTCCATACAATAATTATACCTAAACAGACGAAACTCAGAATTATTGGCAATACGAAAAGTAATGTGAGAAATTCCGTTCCAGACAGTGTTGTAGAGGTTTTAGCTTTAAGACGTTCAATCTCTACTCTAGCTGCTATCAATTCTTCTACGTTATCTAACTCAGCCATTCCTTAATCCATCGTCATCCAGGTTACATATACTAATGGCTACAACTACCAAAGGTAGATTGTAGCCATATAAGGTACATCAGTCAATACTTTTAATGAGCAATTTGGAAAATTGATTACATTGTAATTAACCTTAACTTATTTATTGTGATAGCCCATAAGTATTAGGTTCTTGATTAAATTCCTAATCTTTTGAAAAGCTTCAAAAGAGGATATTCATTAGATTTATTAATACGGGCAGAAGGTGCTGTGCAATCCTCAAGCAATTGTTTTATGTCAGAAAGAGACCAATTTTCATCCTGAAACCACTGTAGGATTGCATCTTCTTCATCAGTTATGAAGTCTGGGGCAGCACCAGAAGGATCAGGTGCTGTAACTGACTCTACTGGAGTATCCCCCACCGTATCAAACTTACCTTCTCTAGGACCAGTTTCTGTACCATGTGAATGATAGTGCTTATACGGTTTAATGATACCCTCTGAATCCTCAGTCCCCTCTGATGTTTCATCAGAAACATCAGGAATATTACCTGATGTAGTACTCCCAGGAGTACCACTTCCTACAGAAGTTGTCCGATATCGTGCCCTAGATAAGTCTTCAGGATAAATCGGTTTATTGGGAGGCCCAAGCCTTTCATGAAGTTTGCGTTGTGTTTCGTCAGTAAAAGATAAAGGTTTCTCACGTTTTTCAAATTCTTCGTGTTTCTTCAAATACGAAAGAAGACTGACCAATGTCTGTAGGTCTGTATCATTTTTCATTTCTGTAAACACCTAATTTCTTATTACGGCAGTCCATATGTATTAGGTTCTCGATCCTCAGCATCATTAGCATCGCCTAAAGCTGATTGTTCATTACGTTCTTCTCTATGCATACGAACTTCGTCTTTTAGTTTCCTATTTTGCATTAAAGTTTGTATAGCATTTTGAAGTTCAAATAATAAAGCCTTACCATACTCCATTTTTTCTAAAGATACGACTAAATTATAAATTTCTGCGGCTGGACTATTAACAGTTGAATCCAATGGTGCGTCCTGTATAACTACACTACTCTTCTGTAGATGTTGATGAAGACCCGGTCTGTGCACTTGGTCAATAGCATGCCAACGAGAATAGCCATCATGACGATGATGGCCTTCTTTTTGTAGAAGTTTAGGTCGTCCAGCTTTAGGCATTATCGCCAACTAGTTCTAACATTTCTTCTAAATAGGCTACTGCTTGGGATTTTTCAATATCTAAATACTGTGACAAATCCCCTAATCGAGTTGCAAATTCTTTTGGTATGGTTTTTGTTTGTTTAGATGCTAAATATTTTCCCATTTCTACGATGGTTCCTGCATCAGGCACTCTACCAGGAACTTTCATAAAATCTGTCATCCAATTTTGTATAAGAACCTGTGGGACTTCACCACCAAAATGATCGGTCAATGGGTCCTCATCTCGTGCTTGTTCTTTTACTTGTTCTGCTTCCTGCGCCTTTTTACCTACACCAGCCTCTTGTCTAGTGCCATCCCATAGTTCAAGATTAGCAGCCCCATTAGGAAATTGTTCTAGCCTAAATTTTTGACGCTCATCTCCACCAAAAAGACTACCGTCAAAACCCGCACGTTGCTTGTAACCACCGCCGCCAGGTCCAACTGGCATATGATTTTTGCGATATTTAGACTTATATAATTTCTCAAGATTATCAAAAAGCAAAGCATGTTGCTTACCACTAATCATCACTCTTTTTACATGACCATTAGGATCTTGCTTTCTATTATCATCTTCCCAAGGAATCCTAACCTGTTTAGTTTTAAAACTACCAAAAAATCCTGTACCCGATTCAGGGTCAAGTAAGCCTTGAATAAATCCTTCAGTCTTTTTTCTCCATGCAGCCCATTTATCTTCTTCGGGTGCAGCTTCAGGAGCTTGGACTATTTCAACCTCTTTACCACCAGCCTCACGTTCACCCGGTTTAAAGTATTTACCGTGCCGTGGTCCAACATGAAAACCTTCAGGATCATACTGACGGCCTTCATCTTGAGTCGATTCATCTTGAAGAAGAATATCTATAGAAAAATCTAATAAATTTACAGATTGGGACTTACTTAAAGTCTTCTTATCAGCTTGTTCAGGCTTATCAGCTTTAATTCGTCTCATACGTTTTTCAACCTTATCAAGTAACGCTTCATCTCTAACTTTGTGGTCTTCGCCGTCAGCTTTCATAAGTTTGAAAAAACGATCGATGTCGCCGCCCAAGGTTAGAACTACTTTCTGATATTGTTCATCTGTACCCTCTAAGCCAACCTTAGTTAGGAACAGATGGTGTAAGACCATATTGGATATTCGTTTCACTAAATCTTGAGAATACCCTAAATCCTTCAATAAAGCCGTAGTAATCTCTGAGCCTTTTTTATCATGTCCAGGAAAATGCCTATTTTTCTCCGTTGCCGTCTGAGGTTTACCGATATCATGACAGAGTATGGCTAGATTTAAAATGGCATCATCACTATTAGCATTTTTCAAAGCTGCTACAGTATGTTGCCACACATCGGTGTGTTTACGTTCTGATCCGATCTGTTTAAATCCAATCTCTTTAGCTAGATCAGCAGCAATATGCTTTAACTGACCATTATCAGCTAGAAATTGCATAGCTATCCAAGGCTTTTCAGTCTGTAGAATCTTAAATAATTCCAATCCTATACGATGTTTTTTTGATTTCGATAAAACATCAGAAGTCTCTTTTAATCCTTTTAATAAGGTTCCATGCGGCTTAATTGGAAAATCTGCTAAAAATCTAGCAGCTCTAAGAATTCTAATCGGATCCGCTTTAAAGGATTTATTACTATCATTATTGGGAGATCTCAACCACTTTAATTTAATATCTTCCATGCCACGAGTAGGATCGTAAAATTGCCCAGTCACAGACTGGGCAATAGCATTGATAGTAAAATCCCTATTACGTAGGTTATTTAATAACTCATCTGGAGTTGTAGATATAAGGTCTACATTCATGCCACCGACTTCAAATTTAAGTCTAGCATGAGAATTATGGCTTTCCTTAAAAGGTATATTTATGGAATTCAGTATGTTTTTAGCTTCATCTAATGAAGTTAACGTAACTAAGTCAATATCTTTAGAAATCTTTTTAAAGAATTTATCTCTAACATACCCACCTACAAAATAGATAGGAAGATAGTTACCTAAAGTTCTAATCCAATCTGAGGCTCGCTTTCGTTGCTCAAGGTTCTTGGCGACATCAGGATTTACCCAAGCAGTTCTGGCTCTTTCAAAAGTACGACCACCACGGTGGACTAACTCATAAATCTTAGTTCTAACTTTTCCAGTGGGAGATTCTCCAGCTTGTTCAGACACTGGCTTATCTTCGAACTTAAATTTTTCAGCCTCAGGACCGACAAGTGGAGCTTCCCGCTCAATTTCAACATTAGGTAACTGTTGAGCAGCTTGCTTAGATAGAACATAGTCTATCTGTAATAATATTTTATTTGGATCAGAAAGTATGGACATATCACTTATCAGTCTGAATGATGTCCTTTACCAGAGCCACGATACCACCAGTCGCACCAGCAGCTATCTCACTTTGTGTCATGTACATTGCATATGCCGCAACGCCGCCCAGAATCACCACCGCAATAAATGCTTGAGGTCGAATTTTGTCCATTAGTTTAGCTATCATTTGTATTTCTTACTCTCCCCACCTTTAACAGTTTGTAGTTTATCTAATTCCCGTATCAATTCATCGTGATCTTTACCAGTAGCCTTCTTTGCCATAAACCCAGCACCCGTTATAGCATCTAAAGCTTCCTCCTTATCCACATCTACTATTAAAACACTTGCGGATGATTCTATGCCTTTAGACCCCAACGGACGTAAAAATGTAAACATTTCATCAAAATATTCATTACGCTCATCTTTAGTAATTTGAGCGTGAAAATTACCCGTCGCATTTTTAGCAACTTGGCCCAAGTATGTGCCTACCCCATCAAAGATGAACCAAATCTCAGGGTATTTATCCTCTTCTTTTTCATCTTCATCAGCATCGGCTTCTTCTGCTTTAATCAATAAATCGTCAGACATTAAATTCCACCGCTTAGTTTAACATATTCTTTAGCCTCTTCTATGGAAACTACTCCACCTAGATGATATGGACTAGTATGCAACGCATCTAGATATTCATATATTATTTCAATATCTGCCAGACCAGTATTACCGTCTTCTTCCCAAAATTCTTGCGCTTCTTTGATTTGTTGAGTCAACAAATCAATATAGTCTTCGTATTTTGAAATTACTTTCTTATTAGGAAGTACTACTGCTGCAATCTTAGTTTTCCAATCATCCGGGTCTTCGCTAGCTGCATTAGTTAAAATCCATACATTTGTCATACTTTTAATCTCCTACTAAGATATACTACTAGTATACCATAGATACCAACACTAAGTCAATAAAATTACTAACGCCATAATTTACGAGCTGCAGCTATAAATTCAGCTTTAATATAGTCGTGATCCCGTCCTTCCATCCTATTGGCCATGCCAAATTCACGCTGAACATCATTAATTTTACCTAGGTCAAAATGTCGGTCAAATACAGAACCAAGTTCCTCATCTATATCAAGTCCAGCGGGACCATACCCCTTCAAAGGACTCCTGCCACCTTGATTAATACCCTTGTGTGCTATAGAAAACATAGTTCCTCTATTTTCTATCTCACTCTTACTAAACTGAGGTTTTAGTATTCTAGCAACATCGATATGGAAACCATTATCTATGCCAACAAAATGACCATCTTCTGAGACCATAAAATTACTACCGTGCCGATCCCAGTTGCCGCCAATAAAATCTAACAAAACATTTCTGTGATATTCGTTTCTAAAATTCTCATTTGCTGCTAATTCTCGTCTACGGTTAGAGTCTAACCTAGACCATTCCTTACAATTAGGCTCACAAAACTTTTGGAGGTGCCCTCCACCTTGGTGTCTGGCCTCTGCAAAATTACGTAGTGCTATACCCTGATCAGCAATAAACGCATTTGAAATAACATCCATACCAGGAGCAATAACTGTGGGAGCCTGTGTATTTAAATCAAGTATATTATCTATAACATTAGCAAATAGTTCAGCTTTTTGCTCATTTACTACAACTTTAAAAACAAATCTTCGACCATCATGCAACCGCATTTGATATGTAGCTGATCTATTAACTCCTCCACCTAAAGGAAAGATTTGGTCAATATCATCCTCTTTAATAGCTCTCATAGCGTCTAATTCAGAAGTATTTATGCCATTAGCTGCAAACACATTAGCCGCAGCCTTATTGAAGGCTTCATTAGCTGCAATAGCTTCTGGTCGAACAACGCCAAGATCAGCTCCCTGACCCGCTCCCTGTCGCTGTTGTGCTCGTTGCCGTTGCACACGACGAATACCTTGCTCAATATCCGCCATCCCACGGCCATCACGTTGCCTGCCTCTTGGACGTATCTGCTCCCCACGCTCACCAAGATCCTCTCTGCCATGAGGAGCAGGACCTTCTTGAGGAATACTACCTTGCCTACCACGAGAAGCTGCCCCTCTATGAGGGGCTAGACCACGATGTGTCCATCGTTCTTCTCTACGATTAGCTACATCGCTATCACTAACTTCACCAAATGTCAAAATGTTAGGATTTTCACGACCAGCGGGAAAACTGATAAGTTGACCACGTTGACGTAATCGTGGATCTTCAGTACCTCCACCAAATCCTCTAGGAACACGCATTAAATGAGCTGCGGCTCCACCATGTTCATCAAACCATGCTCTCGCTCTTGGATCACGTGGCCTACGTAATTGTCCCCCAGCAGGCATACGGACTGATTCTCCTGCACGTATTTCTGCCTGTGGGACGGCAATAAAACGACGAGCGTATATCTTAGGAGCAAGTAGTAACCGTGTACCGTCTGGAGATAAACGTTGCACTCTAAGAAATTTTTTCGCTTCCTGAGCTTGTTTAACATCTAGAAAGTTAGGAGCAGCTGGGTTACCTTTAGCATCTACCCATAACCCGTCAATATCATCTAATTTAGTATCATGCTTCTTATTAAGAATCTCTCTAATTTCTAAAGCTTGATGGTCAAGAGCGGATTCCCAATTTTTAGTACCCTCTTTCAAACGCACAGCACGATCCATGTGATCCTGCAAAGACATCCACTTATCTTTATTCACACCTATATAAGGAATATAATAAGGAAGCTGGCCTGCATCAATCATATCAATCATTTGATTGTAACGATTGTGAATAACGTGAGCTTCACCACGATAATCATTTAATTTAACGATTAAATCAGATAGCTCCTCCTTAGACATCTTCTCCATTTCTTCTCTTGTAAGACCGGCCCCAGGCATCATCCTTTTAGGATTAACCCAACGTATAGCACGAAGTACCATAGGACGAGGCTTAGTGCGATGAACAGTCCTATACATAGGAACTAAATGAGGATAACGGCGATGTCCTGCCGCAATCTCACCTTTAGGTGCTTTTTCCAATAAACCGTTAGCAAGCTTAGCTAAGTCAGCTATCTCAGTTTGGACAACTAATTCATCAAGCCTATCAATTACAGAAGTAACAGACATAAATTACCCCACGAACTATTTCTTTAACGCTGCGACTTTATTTATAGACTTAATCGTACCGTCCAGCTTAGATAGCACTAAAGAAATTTTTGGATCCTCATGTGCGCTTAACCTAGTAATACGATTATCTAATTTAGCTAAAATATCAGCTATATGAACACCAGAATCCGCTTCTGATCGCTTAGCCTTGGCTTCTGCTTCATTGGCCTTAGCTTTAGCCATCCTCGCATTTGCTCTTGCAGTGCGAATCTTGGATTTAGCCTGTGAACGTTTGGCCTTAGCCTCTTCTTCTTCAGCAGCTTGTTTGTAATCATTTATTGGTTCAGCCATTTCATTTTCTCCAGCAGCAGCTATTGCACGTCCTTCTTCTTGAAGCGCACCAACTGCCTGTCCATATCCAGGTTGATTTTCACTTGCTCCAACTCCTGGGACAACAAGACCAGTTCTTTCTGCCATTGCGGCTTTAGCTTGCCTAGCAGCTCGTTTATCATAAAATGATGAAATTTTACCTTCACCACGAGACTTACCATGATGCAATGGAAGGCCATAAGGCGCACTCGTTGCATACTCACGCTGGTTAGAAGGTACATCTGCTCCAGTCCCACCACCATTTCCTTTACCTGATATTTGAGGCCCAGGTCCAGTACTAGGCTCAGGCGTACCAGCAACAGGTTGAACTTTACCTTCCCCTCGCATTAGGCCAGCAGGAAACGCTCCTTGTTCTTCAACAGGAGCCGGTTGTCCATCTTCGGCAGCACCTTCAGCAGGAGCAGCTTCTGACTGTGGTGCCTGTGATGGCTTTTGTGGGACTCCAGGTAGAGTATATTGAATTGATCCATAACGGTCTAACTTGAAATATGCTAGATTACGTTGAAGAGCTTTAACTCTCTTAGCCCCGCCATAAGCATCTGGCCACCCATCAGCAGGAGGCAGAATAGTTTTAGACCCTGCTTTTATTTTTTCAACATGTTCTTGAACATTATCAAAGGTAGCACCAATATACTCAGCCTGCTCAGTTACACTTTTGACAGTTTCTTGCCACTTATCCCAAGCAGCTTGTTTAGCCTTTGCTTTTTCATTACCTTCCATTCCATCAGCAAGAGCATTTAATCTATCATATTCAGCGTTACCTTGAGCATATTCAGTAGCTAAGTTAGCCCGCTCTTCCCAATATACCTGTCGGTTCTTTCTATACAACCAACCTTCTGGCTTCGCACCGTGCATGCTCTTTTTTGCAGCATCATATCCCTCTTTAAACCCTGCTTTTGTGCGATCTGAAAAGCGATTAATAGCTTCAAAAATAGCCTTTCTTCGATTTAATCCATCTCTAGACGCATATAAGGTTTTATAGCTAACTGAGCCACCTTTTTTAACAGCGGCATCCCAAATTCCACTATCTTTAAATGATACCCTCTGAATCCGCTGTCGGCTAAGTGTTGCTCCAAGTCCTAAACTAACATTCGGCTTTGCACTTTCATCCATACCGCCAGCAATCAGTGCTTTTTTAGAAGCTTGATAAGCCTCTGAATAATTAGTAATAGGATCACTATTTAATTGGGTACGATCATTATCAGACCATGGGGCAACTTTAGAATACTTACCACCCTCTACACTAGCGTTATTGCGAAATACGTTATAGCCTTTGCTGGGATCCTTCGAATCAACACGTTGAATACGAATTGCACCGGCTTGATCATCGTGTAAAAGAACTCCCTCTTTAGGAAAAAGGTCATCTTTACTATAATCTAGATAGTCACTACCAGTAATTAAAGCATTCTTAATCTGCTCTGCAGCTTCTCTAGTATTCGAACTAACTGGGTCCCCGTCTTTCTGATCAGGAAATAGGCCATCTCCAAGACGATTTAGTTTGTCAACCGTTTTAATATGGTCAGCAAAAACACCAGATTCCTCAGCTTGTTGAGCAGAATCCCAAGCAGTTACACTCTCCGGCATCTGGAGATATAAATAATCATGAGCGATATCACCGCTCACATTAAACATAGAAATAGTGCTATCTGAAACATCTTTAAAGTAAAACGTGGGAGATACAGCCAAGATAAGGTCATCTAAATCATCGACAGAGGCCCAATCATCAGCCTGTTTAAGGTAATAATCGATCCTATTTAGAATGATATTATATTTACGCTCTTGCTTTAGCGTCATGGCCGTATATCTCCACTAGCATTAACCTCATCATCTTCAGATGGGTCAATTTCTCCACTAGCATTAGCTTCTGGTCCTTCAATAGGCGGCGGAGTTGGAAGTTGATTCACATCAGCTGGCATTCCTCCACCTGTTGCGGGAGGTTGACCTTCAGCCATTGCTGGCTGTGCTCCTCCTGCCATTGCTGGCTGTGGCATGCCTAGTTGGCCTGGTGCCCCTGGCATACCAGGTGCTTGCTCCGCCTTTTTAAACTTAAATCTAATCTCTTTGCCCTTTTCTTTGACGGGTTCATAGCCTAATTGCATCATTTGCAACGCATTTTCAATACGTTGCTTTTCAACACCCAGACTTATCTCTTCAGTTTCCTCCTTAGGAGGAACTAATTCCATCTCCCAATCAGACACATTGAGCTGTTTTAACAAGTGAGGCATAATATTTCTATTAATAACATTTTGATAGGACTCAATTAAACTGTCATGCATAGCAGTTTGAGCTGTTTCTCTAGTTAAACCGCCAACACTACTAGCATCACCCGTAAACAGGGGTGTTACGCCCCATAGCATAGCTACACGGTCACGAATCTCTTGCCTAACAGGTAGGTAGTCCAATTCTTGGAACGTGTACGCTAACTTAATAAAGTCAGTCTTGCCACGGTTATTTCTAGCGGATGCCGCAACCCATGGGAAAGTATTCGGGTCATTCAACATTTGAGTTTTAACCCGTTCAATTTCTTGTTCAAGGGATTCAGGATCATCCGTATAGGTAATTATTAACCCTGGTGGAATACGACGCTCGTACCAATATCTATACAACGTCCTATCTGCGCCAACTATTGCTAGAACCTTTTCAAACACAGTTAGAACAGGTGAATAGCCATAAGTCTTGGAAGGATTAAAGAAAGAAGCGTGACAAATCTCATCAGCCAGATAATAACGATAACGACCACGCCAATAATATCGATACATGGCAGGAAGTAATATACTGTTACACCTGAATCCTTCAGGCACGATTACATCACAATTGCCGGGCGATGTATGAGTTTGTTGTTCTCTATGGATCGGGCACAAAAAGTGAGATCGCTCAGGCAATCCATCTTTACGATCAATATCATACTCAGTTAGAGCTGGATGCAATCGAGTAATCTCAAATATCTTTTGTTTTAAAATTTTACCGCTGATTGGATCAATTTTATACTCTTTGTTTAGCAATAAGAAACCATCATCGGCAATAAGAATATCCGTCATAAATTCATGAAGGACATCTAACAAAGTCTGATGGAAGCTATTGGCACTAGACAGCAACTCGTCAAAACCATTCTGCTGCGCAAAATCAGGAACTTCAGTCTTAACTGGAATCTTCTGTCCAGAGGCATCTCTTTTATATTTTCTGATTTTTTTAAGTCTTATCTCATCATCATGTGCATCATAAACTTCTTGTTCTACAATCTCAAAAACAAAACAAGTATCACAATGTTCATCGTCTTCTTCTTCAAATTCTTTGCCGCACTGAACACATTTACGCATAAACTTTTGACGCCACGGGGCAAAACCTTTTCTAAACACTTCCCGTAGAATCGCCAGCACAACAGATCGAATTTCTGTAACTTGATAAGCAAGAACATATAAATCTTGAAGAATACTACGACGATAAATGAATTGTTGACGAACCCAGTCCTGAATAATCGCATCAAGACCTAGAGGTGCCATCCGTCCTGTAGCACCTTGAGCCGTCTCCGCAGACTTAACCAAAGAATCTAAAGTTCCCAGAAGTCCATTAACCCTCTGGTAATTACCTAGATTCTCAGTTGCTGTACTAGTCAATGCAATGGCGTCGCTAGCTGATGCGACGGAGCCATCTCGGCCCCTATTAGACAGAGCACTGGCCAAGGAATCAACAAATCCCATTAAGACCTTCCTATGATATCAGTCAATGCGTATTCATCAGGTGGATTAAGAGTAGACCACCCACCGTCTGACCTAGACCACCTAGAGCTGCAAACTAAACAAATCTTTTTAAATGCGTTACCATCTTCAAATACTCTATTTCCTAATTCATCAGTATATTCTATACCACCAATCCTATGACATACAATACATGTATCGGAACTACTGCTAACAATTCGCTCTTTTACTGCATCTCGTCCCCAACCGGTACCAGAAGTAGACTGTAAAGGATTTCGTGATTTATTTTGATCCTGCTCAGCTGCACCTGGATTTTCAAATAAAGAGTTTATTCCGGGCATTGCTTGCATGCCTGTAACTACTCCATGATCCTTTAAGACACCATGAACCGCACCTACAACGGCATCAGCTCGATCTTTTTTCATACCAGGTCGAGCTTCAATTTTATCTCCATAAACTATATCTAAGGCCAAAATTTCAGCTATAGTCTCTTTATCAAAATATCCATCAATTTTTTCCTGATAAAGTAAATCTTTAAACGTATCGTAAGCTTCTCGGCTCCCTCTACCAATAGATTTATATTTAGCTGAAATACCATGTTTGGCTAATGTTTGTAGAGAGTTAACCGATTGATAGTTATCATATGTAACATTAACTACTCTAAAACCTTTATCTCGTAACGAGATGATAAAATGCTCAATGGCACCAAAATCTACATCTTGGTCAACTTGTGGTTCCCAAACTTTAATTAAATCAATTTCTACATGCTCTAAGCCCTGATGAGCTATACATACAGCAGCATTAGAATGTCTTAGACCTAAATCAACATGAATAAAATACTTAACCCCAAGCATTAAGCTTGATTCATCACGTATCTCTTTTAAACCGCCCCACACAATCTGACCGACACTATCGATTTCAGCATCGAATGTTCGTAAAATAGGTAGCGGATCTTTAATATACGCATCACGAGCATAGGGAGGATCACATTCAAATCTAGCTTTGGCTAAAGTTGGGTCAGTAGCATAGAAGTCAGCAAAATCTATCTCTTTCTTTGATGGATTGAATTCCCATGTAGCATAAGGGTCCCCATTTTCTTTACACGCCACAAAAGTATTATTTTCCATCTTACCATTGGCAAACCGACGTTGAATAAATGAACCTTTAAACCGTGGCCATGACAGACTAATGATCTTACCTAGGCCCGGAAACCTAGATTGTACTAGTGCTTTAGCCGTATTATATACGCCTTCCGCTCCCTCACTCCGCAAAGAATGGCTACGTTGTAACTCTTGCTCACTCTTAAATGCATCAATCTCATCTAGAATTACTAGAATTGGAGTGTATCCCTGCCACGATTCATTTTCAGAGTTACCTGAAATCAAACGTATATTTTTGGGGAAAGTAACCGCTTGCTGAGTAATGCGACAGGCGATAGATTGAGGACCAGAATCAGCTTGGAAAAGAGGAGAGCTACGAAGAATATTAGACAATGTACTAAAATAAATATTCCGAGCTATATCGGCATTTTGGGCTACATTGATGGAATCAATAAAGCTATTTTTATCCATGCCAAAATAACGTTGAGGGCTACTAAGACACTGTAATAAGTAAATAATTCTTAACCCAATTAAAATAGAACAGGTGTCCTTACCGGATCCCTGTCCAGCCATAAGAACACCCTCAGTATATTGTTTTTCATTAAAAATATCAGATAAAGCGTCAACAAACCTCAATTGATGTGAAGATAGACGCATAGATAAATTTAAATATTCGGGCTTATAGAGAAATGACTCTAAATCCACTGGAGTAGTCTCAAATATACTCTCCGGTGATTCTAAGCCTAACTCTGACTCATCAACTTTAAAATCGGAATCGTTAAGACCCAATCCTAGCATTGTAAAGTCTACCGATGGCAACCAACCTGGTGCCGAGCCGTTTGAGGGTTTCTTCATCTTGAACTTCTTCCCGTATTATTTGGGCTACATCCAACAAAAATTGTTGTGATAAATCAACTCCTAAAATATCCACTTGACCTTTTAGACTAGCTATAAGTGTGTCTGTAGCTTGTTTTTTATCCTTGAATTTCAGATTATCGTTAAGAACTGCCTCTTCAGCAGTCTTAGCTATTAATCGATATCCTGAAAGTAATCTTTCGTTGGCTTCAATTGTCGATAAAGATATATCTTCATTAGATACCGCTAAAGTCTTCTCTGAGATAGTATCTAGTTCAGTATTTTGTGGAATTTCTATAGGTAAGATTTCCCATTGCTCAATGAATCTCCACTGGTTTAAATCATCATATGAAATAGCCAATTGGGAGCTAATATCCCTAATGGCTACTCCCTTTTCGTAGAGTTCCTGGGCTTCTTTACGGGCTTTTTTATCTCTGTCTTCTTGCGAGACAGTTTTAGGTTGTCCAGTATTTGTTCTTGCCATAATTCAATTACCGCTGCAGCATAGTCTCTATCGATAGTTGGGCCACTATCGGTAGGAGTAGACGCCTTCACGAGAGTAGGTATAGTCTCTAAAAGATAAGAGAGCCAATTTCTAAACTCATTAGCATCAGCAAAAGTCATGATTGGTGCAGGACAGATTAACGCTATTCGACCAGTGAAGGGATCGACCATGACAGAGAATTCATCTTCATTAAATTCTGGAAATAATGGCATACAGTGCTCCCATTGATTGTTTAATAATATTTAACGAAAACCAGTGGCTGCCCGCCCCCAATCAAAAGCATTCTCTCTTTTACGATGAGCAAATGATTTACAGTTAATAACCTCCTTTTTATCTGTACCATAAAAAGCAGTAGTCCAGCCTATATACAAATCATGATTATGATTAATTTTATCACATTGATTATTATCTAGATAAAAAGCACAACGCTCCTCAGAACAAGTGAAAGATTTTGATTGATTGTCAGGAGAATCCTCTAAGGACTCAACAGTATAATTTCCACAAATCGGCAATGTCTGTTTGGTGGAGGTCCCACGAGCCGTATGAGTCATTATAGATACTGCTGCTAGACCACACTTGCCATTATATATACCAATGCTACCAATGGGTACATATCCAGCACTCTTCTTCATCTGTTTTGGCGTTTCTAATGCAACCCAATTTAAACAAGTCTCAATATTGCAATAAATTCCCATTATTCGTCTGTCTTTTTCTCCTTAACCAAGTCTACTAATTTCTTTGACCAATCTGTAAACCATTCATAGTGTTTATTTGTGGCAGCCAATTCACTTAACTGACGGAACACATCTACGGCTTGAACTTCAATATCGTCTTGAGTACCTTTGCCTCTGAGGAAAGATACTATACCCAATCTAGTTAATGATGAAAAAATAACTGGAGTAGGATATTCATATACCAAAATAGTTTCAAGAATATGACAGAGAATATTCTCGATTTCTTGTTCCGAAAGCTCTATTGTTTTAACATTTTTCGGCAATATATCAGTTCCAAACAAGATATAACCCTAATATATCACACTTATACCTTATTATTCTTGGTTGTATAGTAGGGTAAGCCATCAATCGTCTCTATTTTATAATCTGAAAATAGATTCCCCCACCGTTTAATGGCTATTTCTGCGACTTTTCCAAATACTAATCTAATTTCTTCTTCAGCCCATGGAGAAGTACGCATTTCAATTACATGACGTAAATTTCTAAAGTTAGTAGACCATCCAATATTGGTAGCAAGACCAATAGGTGCGATTCGTCTCATCGCAGAGGTAATTTTCTTTTTACGATCAAATGACCCTGGCCCGTCTAAATCAAAAATTTCCGACATTTCTCTCTGTAATTGAGATAATTCTTCAAAAGTTCTAGTAAACATAGTCATGGCTTGCTCATCTTCTTGAATACATACCGGAGCGTACCAGTCTAAATCAGTAAGCCGTACATACCGTAAAGACTCCTGAGACATGGCCGTCCCCACCCTATGCCTTACCAATTCATGTGTAAAAACCCTACTTACATCACAGAAAAAGAAATTGGCGACACCGTGCTCTAATACACTACCGTCGCCTTTATCAATTATATTAGATATATAGCTCTGATTAGAGCTTCTAACCCTAGTTATATTAGGATTTAATTCAGTACCAAAAGACTTATAACATGCTCTACCATATGCTTCAGTCAGTAACTCTACGTCAGTTACAGCATCAGAAGTCCATTCTGAGGCTCCCATATGATTTAAAAAATCTTGTAGACCTTCTCTATTTACCTGGGACTCACCAATTAAAAATACCTGCGGCTCAACTATTTTACCCATTAATATTCTACCTTGCCTTTTTTAGCCGTATCAAAAATGCTAACGTTGTCGTTTGGCAATAATCCTTTCCGCTATAGTATCCAACCAATCTTCCCAATTCATACTGGCTTCTTCTATTTTAGGGTCTATAGACTCTTCATCATCATCATCTTCGTCCAACTTAACAACGGGATCACGCTGAATAGCATAGTGGCGAGTCTCAAAAAGTGCTTTCATTTTTTTATATGACATATTAACCTCTAGTATAGCAGAATTTACAACCTAAGTACACGTCTACTTCTATTTTTTACGTCTAGCCTTTGCCGCTTGCTCTTTTATTTTAGCTTGAATTGTAGCGATTTTTTTAGCCGAAAATCTAGGTATTTCTATAAATTTTTCCATTTCTGTAGAAAAACTAGGATCCCAAGTTTGCTCAAATATAGCATCACTGATGTAGGCATCTAGTGCTACCTTTGGCTGGTTGCCCAAGCGTTTAGATACCGGCTCTCCTATTAAATTCAACTTAAATTTATTGTGAGACTCAATTACATATAACTCTATAGCATCACGCCACTCATCAGCAGTAAGGTCTTTACCGCCTTTCTTTTGTACCTTACTAATTAGGTTAACCATGCCCACTTCAAAAGTGGATTTCTTAATGCTAGGCACTTCACCGATTGATTCTAACGCTTCAAGTCCAAGTCTAGTACCATGATAAGTACGAAAGTTTTTAGCGGAGAGATCACGTCCCGTAACACCCTTCAAATAAGAATTTACCGCAGCCTCACTAATATTAAGAAGGGTGCCCTTAGGACCGACCTCTTTCTTACGGCGTATCAACTCTTTAGCTAGAGAAGGATCTGACACAGTGACTACATTTCGTATACCACGCTTACCTAAGAAATCTAATGTTACTTTATTACCAGTCACCTTTGCATGTCTACCTAGCATGGTAGTAATGCCGTAGGTTTTAACCTGTCCTCTAACAGGCTTACCGTCCTTATCCAACTTTTTAGGTCTTCCCTCTTGACCGTCCATAGTTACTAATGTGGCACCCGCAGGACCGCCAACACGTCGGAAAGTATCATGTATCAATGCAATCGTGAACGCAGCTTCACGAATAGTATTGAGTCTCATCCTACCTAAAGGTTTAGGATCTTTCATATCCCGCTTCAATGCTTTTTCAAGTTTAGGAAGGACTGCAACCAAATCAGCTACTTGAGCATCTTTTTTGCCTGCAGCTTTCTTATTATGTTCAAAGCTATAGGTTGCCTGTTTATGTCCCTGAGAATCAGTCCATTGGGCCTGTATCTCAGCATCCGCAGTACGTGCAATCACCAAACCTGACTTGCCACCACGATCCGGTTCTTTAGGATCGATCTCCTTTGCAGATATCATATGACCATCAGGAGTAGAAATGCTGGTAATATTGCCCTCATCATCACGCATAACTACGCCTGGAGTAACTGGGGTCTTATCTCTTGACCCATCCCATCCCTGACGCCTACCCTCTGTTAACTGTCTACTGACTTCTTCTTTAGTTATAGTAGGCAACATCTCAGCATATGATCTCCAAGGAATCATCGCTCCAGCAGCTTCGGCGGCTACTACTTCACGTTCAACTTCCTCCCCAATAGGAATATCTTCTTTAGCTGCATCAACCTCAGGAATATCGGTACCTACTTCAGATGGATAATAAAAACCCCCACCTCGTTTTCCTGTATGTAAAGGTGTATTGGGAGGAACGTCACCATACTCACGCTTCTCTCCAGGTTTCATCTTAACGAGATACTCTAAAGCAGTTTCAAGAGTTAATAATCTAGCTAAATCACCACTCTTTTTAATATCAGACCTTTTAGTTAACTGATTTAATTCCTTATCATTAATAAAATATGCTGTATATTGTTGATTCTGGAACCTGCTATAGGTTAAATATAAGAAAAACCCATCAGACATAGAATCACCAGAGACGCCCATATCAAGAGAATCTAATGCTTTAGAATGTATTTTAAAGAATCTATCTCCAGATTTCTTAATACGCTCTCGTAGTCCTTTATTCTGCCAAAAAGCAGACTTTTCTGTAACTATTAGAGAATTATGTAAGCCTCCATACTCAGTCTTAGCCAGAACTTTACGTTGGGGCAAGACGATATATTCTAAGTTACTATCTTTATATATAGTTACTGCTGCCACTATTTATCTCTCCATTTACCTTGAAGTTAGCCTCCTTCAAAATCACGACCAAAAAGATTAGAGGACCAAGCCATTTAGGTTGGGTTCCCCTATGGAAGCTCTAGGTCTGCTAGTCTTTCCGACCAAGGACTAGTATACCCAGGAATTAAGCTGCCTAATAACCCCATAACAGGCGGAGAAAAAGCACGTTGGACATTTTCTACAAAATTTTCTTTAAACCTAGTTTGCTTCTTAATAGGCAATACTTTCCAATTAACAGCCTCTGTTACTGGATTTAACTTATTGAAATCAAAATATTTATCAAATACATTTGAAATTTCCTCTCCAAAAACGTCAGGATCAAAGGCTTCTAACATAATTTTAGTATATTCTTCTTTATCCCATCCTTCCCCGACTTTCTCTTCCATCACAGACGTAAGAAGTGGGCCACTAGAGTATCTCATTGTTAATTTATCAGGAAATTGAAAATTCGTATCATTGTAAGGTGAGCCAGGATTCACTTCGGCCAAACTATCTAGATTACCCTCCATACCCGCACCGTCACCAGCTAAACCATTATCAATAGCAATCATTTTATGGTCATCAGTGAGCATCCAGTTACCTGTATGTCGATCTGGATTTGCGATAATAAGATCTAATAACATGACTTTAATAAATTCTTCTCTGCCTTCCGCAGTCATGAGCATCTCTATAACGGCCCTATCTCGATCACTAGTACTTAAACAATTCTCACAAAATTCCATAAAGTGGCCGCCACCTAGATTTAAATCATCATGTAACTCATTTAAATAAGCATCAGCCCTCTTTGGATCCTCATGTGGGCTTAACCTAGTAACTTGGTCCAACCACTCTAGAGATTCTTCGCCCCCAGATGTAAGAGGAAAAGACTTGTTCCAAGTACCAAGAAACTTATCGTATAACTTCTCTACATCAATACTGTGAGATTTAACATACGGCACTATATTTAGACCAAGTGCTCTATCTACTGAATAGCTCAACATCTCAGCACGATTATCGCCATACATAGTTTTATATATAAATCTCTTACCATCCACTTTAACTGTATAATTATGTGCAGCATTAATACCTGTAGATCCCATTTCATCTATTCCATTTAAAGAACCATCAGTAAAGCCCACACTCTCTAAATTATCCGCAGTTAATCGTTCTGGTTTAATCTCTGAACCTAAAAATGTTTTACTATCAGAACCCAAAACTCGTTCTAATTTAGTATGCTGATTATTAAAAATATAATTATGATTCTGGGCCACTTCAGTATCATGCAGGACAAAAAGCTCTCTGCTGTCTATTTGAGCTTGTACGATAGATTTATAAGGAAGTTGATTTAGATTAGTAGATGTAGATTCTTCAGGTTGAACTACTTCTATCTCTCTTTCTTCCCCCGGTTCTAGCTCAGAAGGTTCTGTAGCTTCTCCCTCTCCCGTAACAACCTCAGAAGGGTAATATCCCGTAGCCCCACGAGGAGTAGTACGTATTGGAGTTTCACCCGGAGGTTTTTCACCGGGTGACAAATACTCAAGTTTCTCTCCAGGTTGAGATTTTACTAAGTAGTCTAAAGCAGTTTCAAGAACTAATAATTTAGAAAGGTTGGATTGTTTCCACAAAAAATTACCACCCTCTACAAAATCACCAATCTTAATACCTAACCGCTGAACCTCTCCCCCATTAATCTCTAAAACAGCCGTCGCATGTGCTTCAGGAATATATAAAGATTCTTGGTTTAAAACAGGTACTAATGCATTTTCAGTTAAATAAACAACCCTGCCATCAGCCATCCAAACAAGATCTAAAGGAAATTTCATGCCCTTCATGGTTATGACTGGGTGATCACCTAGATCAAAAAGCATTCCAGTGCCAGGAGCCAAACTGTCACGCCACGAAAGACCTGTAACAGGATCAGTGGCTATTTCAACTGGAATATCTAGATTACCAATACGGATGGAATCAGTAGTCATAGTGGCTTTAGATAAATAATCTTCAAGAACTAGAAGTTTAGATAGATTATCAGACTTCTCTTCAGCCGAAACACCTACATCACCATATACTCGTATCTCTTGTAAACCATACGGACTATCTAAATCAAAATCAGTAATCATAGCCCCAGTACGGAGAGCATTCTTCGGAATCTCAATTACATCCACATTTTCAGGATTTATTTTAGCTAAATCTTCCGGTTCAGTGAAAAACAGCGGATCACGTTTTTCGTCATCTGTCTCTCTTGCCCTAGCCTTAAAATACTCTTTCAACCACTCTCTAGCATTAAGACCCTCAAGCATATACTCATTAGATGGATCATCGGAGAAGTTTCTGAACATTTTACTGTCCCAGCCCTCTTTTTCCATCTCTTGATTTAAACGTTTAAGTATTGCTTTTGATGCTTCTGCACGTTCAGGTGTTCTGTGCTCTCCACCCCGCATACGACCAATTTCAGAAGCAAGTTTAGTGTCTTCCGCTAATTGATACGCAATTTCTTTATTAATCGTTAAAGAAATAATCTGGTCGCTAGCATCACCACCTAATCCTCCAACACCCCCAGCAATTAATTTTTTAGATGCTCTTATTGCTGGAGCATTAGTAGTCATATGATAAACAGTTTCAGGAATTCTAGGGTCATCAAGTGACATAGGAGTGCCACGCACAGGAGACCCATTTGGCTGACGTAATTGATGGTCAGCTGCCTTTACACCATATAAAGATGAATCATCAGGAACCGTCACACTAAGATCAAGAGACTTCTCTTGCTTTAAAAGATTTCTAGGGACACCAGAAAAATGTTCATTTAACAGATTAAAACTTTTATTTGGGTAGGGAGCGTCGGGATCATCACTATAAAGAATTTTAGTAGTTTCTAAATCTAAAGGAATCTTCACCTGATAGTCTTCTATTGAATAAGCATCAGAAGATTGGTCATGTGTAATATCTCTTAATAATTCCACTGGTACATCAAATTGAATAATCATCGGTAATCTATCAACTGAATGTTGCAACTCTGGTCCAATGGCCTTACCCCCAGCCCAACTACTAGCGGCCTTGGGAGACATGTTAAAACCAGCACCAAATCCCCCACCAGTTTTAGCAGGGTCTACTGCTCCATCAGTTAATATACCAGTGGCCCCTTTACCCGTTGTACCATGCCAAACTGTAACTTTATCTAGACCTAATTCTTTAGCTTTCTCATATAAATTCTCAGCAGTAGCCCCATTTTCATTTAAAAGACTAGGCTCAACTAAATCATTTGCATCAGACCTTTTAATAACATTACTATAACCACCATCGGTAATATCTTGTGGACTAACAAGGTTCAAAGCCTCTAATTCAGTCGCTTGGTTACGTTGTCGATCTCGTTCAAGTTCTATACCAGATTTCGGTAATTCAGGAGCTTGAACTACTTCAACTTCCCGTTCTTCTGTAGGTTCTAATGAACGAGGTTCAAATGCAGTTTTTAAATCTGAATATTTAAGATTTTCAACAAAAGCCGGAATGGTGGAATCTCCATTAACTTTCGCTTGTTGGACCCGATGGTTACCAGCATAAAGAATAAATTGACCATCATCGTATTTAATCTCAACAGGCTGTGTAACTGGAGTACCTTCCTGATACCCACCCTCCATGTCAGGAACAGGTTCTAATCCTTCAATTAAATTTAAAGGAATATCAATCTCAACTGCACTAGACAAATGTCCATCAGCACCACGCTCCAACATCTCTTGTTGAGTAATGCGTTTGTCTTCAAATTCTTGACGAGACATTTTAGAAGGCTGAGAAATTTCAATCTTCGTATCAAGAACCTCAGAAGGATAATATCCTTGTGCACCTCTTTCAGTAGTATGAATCTTGGTGTCACTAGGAGGTTTTTCACCAGGTGACAGATATTCAAGCTGCTCACCAGGAGTAGCTTTGACAAGATACTCTATAGCAGCCTCTAAGGCTGCTAATTTTGATAAAGAAATAGTCATATGAATAAATTTGTCCTATACACTATACTTTCAACAATGAAAACACTTCTTTATCCACAGCGGGAATAGCCACACTCCACACACTTATAACATCCCTCAGCTTGTTGCAACGACTGACCACATTCAGGGCAACGGGATGAATTAGTATTTAATATTATCTCATTAAAATTATCAATTGTCGTGGCGTCACCATGACCATTAGCATGGATTGACCTATGTCCAGACTGTTTCAACACATGGCCAATGCCATCAGCCAGAGAATTGACCTTTTTGCCTTGGTCCCACACAGGACAACAGGTGATGCCATCCAATTGTTTGATAATAACTTCTAATGGAACTCCATATTGTAAAGCCGTTGAAGTTAGCCTACACAAAGCCTCTGTAGTAGCACCCTCACAAGCACCAGCTTTACCGACAGTAGCAAAAACTTCATACATCTGATCCTCAGAATAGTTAATGGTCACATACATCTTGCCATGACCTGTCGATATAGACGTAGTCGTTCCAACCAAAGTATGAGGGCGAGTTGGTTGAGTATTCCAAGTAGTAGAAGATTGAAGAGTAGAATCCGTAGAGACTAACACCTCTCGTTCTCGACTACCACGACGATAAACAGTTATACCCTTACAGCCTAATTCCCAAGCCTGCTCGTAGGCCATACCTATATCATATTGAGTGGCCTCACTAGGCAAATTGATTGTCTTAGAGATACCTGAATCTACATATTGTTGGAATGATGCCTGCATCTTCACATGCCATTCATGGTGAATAGCATCACTAGCACTAAAAATTTTTCTAGCTGAAGCATCCAGCAGAGAATCCACACTGTGGCCTTCACCTAAGTGACTGGCAATGTCTTCCTTAGGTATGCCCAAATAGTCCTTTAAATCATCATTTATGTAGAACAGCTCCATGCCTTCCAGAGCTGCCGACATGTTGTGCTTTTTATACGCCAAACCAAAAAGAGGCTCAATACCACTAGAGCAGCCAGCTATCATGCTGATAGTGCCGGTGGGTGCAATGGATAACCTCCAAGCATTACGCATGGAGTCCCAATCACCACCATTGGCCTTATTGAGGGTAGACTTATCGAAAGCAGGAAAACTTCCTTTAGTCTTGGCCAACGATAAAGATGCAGTGTCAGCGGCATTTTTGAGAGTTTGACCAATTGATTGGGCCAACTCCAAAGCTTCGTCACTACCGTAAGGAATACGCAATCGAACCAATAAATCAGCAAATCCCATAAGTCCTAACCCGACTTTACGAGTGGACTCATTCATCTGTTGGGTAAAAGACGTAGGATGTTTATTGGCATCAACTACATTATCAAGGAACTGGATACAGGTCTGTACTGTCTCGGTGAAACGATCAAAATCAAAAGTACCTTGGGAAACAAAATTACCCACATTTATACTTCCAAGATTGCACGACTCACCCGAAAGCAAAGGCTGCTCACCACATGGATTGGTGGCATTTATACGACCAATCGCTGGAGTGGTGTTATCCTGATTAATTCGATCCAACCATACCATTCCAGGCTCGCCATTGGTCCAAGCACCCTGAATGATTTCATTGAAAATCTCTCTAGCCCGAATATATCGACCATCATCTTGAGGCTCGTCATACATCTTATGATCAAGAGGCCACGTTAGATGAATCAACTTATCTCGCTGAACGGCTTCCATGAAAGTTGAATCGGCACCAACAGAGATATTGAAATTAGAAATCTCTCCCTCGGTATTCTTACAATGGATAAATTCCTCAATATCAGGGTGGTACACCTCCATGATAGCCATGTGTGCACCATCTCGGCGTCCACCTTGAGTAATCATAGTTCCAACTTGAGAAAGAACCCTCAGAACATTTATAGGCCCACAAGCTTTACCCTGAGTTGTAAGGATTGAATGGCCTTTAGGGCGTAATCCAGATAGGGAAAATCCAACCCCACCACCAAACTTTTCAATCATAGCCTGGTCTTTAGCAGTATCCATTATGCTAGACATATTGTCCTCTATGTCCATCACATAACAGGCACTTAAAGTACCGGCACCGATTCCAGCATTCATGAGAGTAGGACTATTAGGCAAGAAGTCCAAAGACCACATCAAATCAAAGAAACGATTTTCTAACTCTTTAACTTCTTTGGAGGTAGACCCATACTTAAATTCGACTTCAGCCATAACACGAGACACACGTCGAAATAATGTCTCAGGTGTCTCGTAATTACCCTCGATATCCTTTTGTAGATAACGCTTCTCCAGAATCTTCAAAGCATTATCCGTAAATGAATGTACCAATACTCCCACAACAATCTCCTAAAATTCAAAATAAAAACGACTCTTCACCTCGGATAAATTAGAGCCGTTCCAGAAAGGGCAACTTTTAGCCCTATAACCTCATGCGCCCGGACTTACCCTCAATTCTCCCCATTTAGCAATCATCAAGGCATCAATCGAGTCTTGGGAAAACTTCTGTACTGAATCACCAAAAATTTTAACTGCCATCACTCTAACCTTATCTTTATCAGCACTTCCATCTCCAACGACATCTTTTTTCCAAGTCTTAACATTAACCGTAAATACATCCATTCCATGCTCCGCACATATAGTCCGACACATGGCCAAAATATGGACCAACTTAATTAATGTCTGGCGATTCTGAACTAACGGGATGTCTTCAATACAAATGAGGTCGTCTGTGGTTACAAAATCCCGTATCCACGGCGAAAGAAGCCAATACAACTCTTTGAATCGAGTTTCCCAAGATCTAGATTTTGAAGTCAATTCTACCACTTCAAAACCTTCTATGGAAAGCCTTGCAATGGCTATTTTTGAGGTACTTAGATCAAAACCAAAAATACTCATAAACGCATTCGTTCATGCCCTCGTCTAGTAATTACCCTACTCAAAGTCTCAAACTGAGACTCATATAAGCTTAATCGACCTTTGAGTAGTCTACTCTCGGCACTTAAATCAATGATACGAATCTTCAAATTTTGCAACTCTTCATCTTCCAAAACAGCTTGACCTTTCAATGAATCCTTCAATAACCGTTTAGAAGACTCGGCTTCCAATCCAGCTATCCTAGTGGATAGCATCAAATCAAAACCTTCCGATAAAACAAACAATTGACTCTCTAACTTAGAAATTTGATATGCTATATAGCCACGCCAAGATCCTAAAAATAGAAGCCAATCATCCATCTGTGCATCTGATAAATTATCTGAATTAGATGGAAACGCATAGGATGTACCACCGTTAGGTCTTTGCGGCATAGGGTATTTAGCATCTAGTTCTTGAAGTTCAGCGGCTTTAGATATGAAAGTTGAAACTTTAACCACAAATAATCACATTCCTTTGATAAAATGATCTCTCTCACAGGTAGATTTATAATTACACCAGTAATGGTCCCAATCAGGTTGATAAGGAACATGCTCCTCGTTCTTTACATATTCTTGAACTAATTTAAATTTATCAAGAGTAGAGTTGATGATTGAATCATTACGTTCAGTCTCGCAAATAATGTATTCCTGATTATTCTTATTGATATAAAAAATCATACCTTCAGTTATGCCCGTCATCATGGAATATAAATTCCATTGAACTAAATGATCACTCTTGGGAAGATACTCTGCATATTTAGGGTTCTTAGGTGCAGCCATCGATTTAAGTTCCAACAAGAACTGCTTATCATCAGATGGTCTTCGGATAATAGCGTCATAAAAGCCACGTATGGGCGGATCATCATGTGTAACCTCTCCTTCTGATGAAACTAATAGCCCAATATCTGTTAGCCTTTTTTCAATAAAATCATGATACACCGTACCAATGCTCATACGACGTAAAGTCTGATCCTCAAGAGGGTCTTGAGAGTAGCCCATCATATGGTAATATAAAGCTCGTGGGCATAGGTGTGCTTGAGACGGACTAAAATGAGTACGTCTATATGATGCCCGTTGTAAAGTTTTTTCATGATTATCTAAACTAGATTCTAGCCAATGCTTTCCTCTATCACGTAATATCTCAGTAAGTCGAGGCATCGATTCTCCCTTGAGCGAAGTTTAAAATATTATCTATAAATATAGATTTAAATTTGCTCACTATTTCTGTATTCTTAAATCTCCAAATTTCTAGTTCATATTCTGACAACAGACGTTCATCACGTATCACATCTTGCTTACGAAAGTGATGTGGGCCATCTAATTCAATACCTAGATGAAGATCAGGTATGTAAACATCTACGACATATGGAGGAAAATCTTCTTCTAAAGAAGTGCCAAATCCTGCTTCCTTGATCCACGCAGCCACTAAAAACTGTTGGGGAGTGTCCTTCTTTCGTGGGTCAGACTTCACCGTATACGTCGCATAGTTGGATTATCATTATCCCAAGAATTGGTGGGCATAGTAGACCTACCGGCTCGATCAGTCACTCTATCACTGCCAAGCAGTTGTTCAGCCAACTGTCCAGGGTCACCATCATTGCTCAAATTCAACAAGGTATTATCATTTTCAGGCAACTCTTCAGCACCCATAACATTTCTATGTTCTGGCTCTTCATATTGTCTCTCATTTGTAAGAGATTCCACCGCCTTACGTCGCCCACGCTTCTTCTTGGGCGGCTTCTTTAGCCCTTCACTGATTTCGGCAGTCATTTCAGCATAAATAGTTCTAGTATCATCTCGAAGACGATTAGCAAATTTTTCAGCCATTTCAGCGGCTAAATCTTCATCAATGTGATATACACCTTCTAGCATGCTTCCAAATGACGCTAAGATGCTTCGTAGATCTTCAGCTAAGTTACCAATAGAGCTAGTCGTCATTTTACACTCCTTAAATCCTCTGATATCTTCTTAAACAGTTCTTCATCATCTTTCATAATCTGAAGAAACTTTTCTCTTCCCAACCCTTTTGTAACTTCCCCAGTTATCGAATCCACATAACTATATTGAGGGCCACTACGTCTAACTATCTCCAAATCAGAAGCTAACATAAACGTTTCATAGACTGGATCTGGAAGGCCCGTATAGTAAAATGGCACAGATGAAGTCAATAAAGGGGTATGGGTTTTATTCTTTTCTGCTTTCATCTCTATAAAGAATCCTTGAGGAGACTTATGATCGCCAATAGTCTCCCCTTTGCGTACCCTAACCATTATACGACTAAAAAACTCTTGACCTTTGCCACCTGGTAAGGCATCACGTGTAATATATCCACCAATACCGGCTCGTATCTGATTAATAAAAACAAGAGCCGACTTGGTATTAACTTGGGGCAACTTACGAAACAGTTGATTCATTAAACGAGCCTGTAACCCAATAGATTGATGTTCCATACCTTCTTTTGCTTCAGCAGTAGGTAAAAGAGCTGCAATGCTATCCAGCACAATCAAATCTATTCCTTGGTCACATAGAGCCAATAACACATCTAAAGCGTTCTCACCAGTTTGAGGACGAGAAACTATAAGATTTTCAGTGTCTATCCCAATATTAGCCGACCATATGGGATCATAGCTAAATTCGGCATCAATGAAAGCACAAGTATAGCCAGCTTTTTGAGCATTAGAAATCATTCGCTGGCTAATATACGTCTTGCCAGAACTTTGTAGGCCAAACAACTCCGTTACTGCTAACCTAGGAATACCGCCACCAAGCATTTCATCCAATGCTGGCATACCTGTTTCAATACGTAACGTGTCTAACGAGTCATCATTACCTACCGTAATGTTAGTCTTTAGTTGCTTATTGATAATATCAACTATAGATTGGACTTCACTACTCATGTATTAAATCTCCCCACGACTCGGTAGAACGTTGCAAATCAACTGTAACTGGCATACTAAAAGAGAAATCTTCCATAATCTCTCTAATATCTGGAATGGCCGATTCGTCTACTTCATCGAACAGTATCTGGTCATGTACGGTATTACGAATACATCCACCAATACTTTGAACGTATTGAGCGGTCTTCACCAGACTAATTTTAATAATGTCACCAGCAGTGCCCTGTATTAAATAGTTCGGTGCCTTGAACGAATCCTCAGCTAATACAGGAATCTTACGACCATGAATGGTTCTTACATATCCATCACGTTCAGCATTTCGTTTGGTCCGCTCAACCCAACCCTTCATAACAGGGTAAGCATCCCATAATTGATTCAAAAAGGTTCTAGCCTGGGTTTGAGTTATATTACATTGACGAGCCAAACCTTTAGAGCCACCACCATAAATAGCTCCAAAATTTAATCGCTTACCAATCTGACGTTGCTCCTTATCCACCTGATCGGGAGTGGTATTAAATACCAATGAGGCCGTATACGCATGTAGATCCGTACCATCATTAAAACTTTGAATCAGGTTATGTTGCTGTGACGCATGCGCCATCATACGCATCTCAACCTGAGAGTAATCAAAGTCAAAGAACTCTCGATCTGGCACAAACATACGACGTACTTTTTTGTCTGCTGGAATATTTTGAAGATTGGGACTACTACTAGAAAATCGTCCTGTTATAGCACCCATAGCATTCCATCGTGGATGCAATCGACTATTACGTGCCGTATTTTGATATGGTTGAACATAGGTAGAATCAACTTTTTCAATAGACCGCCATCTCAATACTAATTCAGCGACCTTAGACCCTACAGGATGGGTAATAGACTGTAATGATGTTTCGTCAGTACTCCTACCGCCACCAGCAGTCTCTCTGGGCGGTTTAATGCCTAATTGGTCATAGAAGTAATTTTGTAGCTGTTTAGGACTACTAACTTCCATAGACCTGCCAACAATTTTATAAATATCATCTTGGATAGAACGTTGTTCGGCCAAATATTGACGATGGAGAATATCAATATAATCTAGGTCAATCTTGATTCCTTGATGTTCCATTTCAAGAATAATAGGAATCAGCATGTGCTCTAATTGGAAAAGTTTGGGATACTCCTCTTTTACCTCATCCATATATAGGTGCGCCCAGCCCTTAGTCAACACCGTATCCATGCAAGCATATGGATCCATAAATTCACTAGGAACCTGAGAATAATCTTTGAGCTTATACTGTTTAATGTATGCCTTAATAGTGTCCTCACATGCTGCTGCGCCTGGCCCATACGCCACAGTAGCAAGTTCTTTCAATCCATGTGGTGGTTTAGGGTTACGTAGGTGAGAAATACGTAGAGTATCTAAGATATTTTTGGGAGGGTACGCACCATACGTTTCCCTAATCATATGTAGGTCAAATTCGGCGTTATGAAACACAAAGACTTTATGATCCGCCTTGAATAGTTCAGTCATTAACACGCCGATTTGATCTGCTCCAAAATCAGTGTTACGAATAAATGCCGCCTGATTATCCCAGGCTAGAGAAACACCAAAAGCCTTATCATCTAACCAGTTAAGGCCCGTCGTTTCAGTATCAACGGCCACAAGCCGGTCATTGCTACCAAGAATAGAATGCTGTAAATCCTCAAGCCTCGATGTAGTGATGAGGTCGTACTGTGGTAGACTGTGTGCTGTCGTCATTTGTAATCCTAAATTCATTATTAAAGTTGGGTAACCTTTCCATATTAATACGTTCCGATGTAAATGTATTGATACACTGAATTAAAAATGGTAGTTGAAAATACGTACATTCAAATTCAGAGCATATCTCGGCGTCTTCAATCACTAGATCAGCATCAATAGTAGCTCTAGGGACATTCAATTTTAGTCCACCCTCTGAATCTGGCTCTATGCCAACCAAATTTCGATTTGTGGTCTGCAACGCCAACTTCAGTTGCTCCAATATAGAATTGCGATTAACATTAAATATAGGAACACCTGTGTACGCTACTAAATCATAAACTACCGTAGGGTATACTTGCTGGATACGTGGGGTATAAATGGTTGTATCGCCATTGGACATAACAACATGACCCTGGTTCATCGATAGGCCAACTTCTACATTATTTCCACCGCCCAATAATTTAGCCACTGCTTCAGAAAATTCAGCTGGAACCACAATATCGGGTAACGATTCTCCATCATAGTCGATAGAGGCGTTAAACGAACAAAAACCATTCATACCTGTAATCAAAAATCGGCTATCCTTAGAGCCAATATATGAGTAAGTAAGACTCGCCTGCTCATACGTCTTCGAAACAAAATTACTAGATTTAGATAGAAATCCTAAAAACTCACTACCTGTTGAACATCTAACTTCCAGTGCAGGCAAACTAGGGATGTCATTGTATAAGCCTTCCATATATGGAATCTTAACTTTAGAACGTCCTGATTTAATGGTCAAAGCACCACGACCATCAGACAATAAATCTATCGATGGCCCCTTAAACCCGCCAATAATTTCCTTTAATTTGGTTATTAATACCGAAAAAGTAAAATTTTCATCTGTATCTACAGTCTCAGTGTTCCAAATAGGCATATTGCCATCTTGCCAAATAAGCATATTGCCATTCTGAACGGAACCTAGAAGGGGATACTTCTTAGAGGTGTTGGAAAGAACGGAAGCTATGGCGTTTAACTTCCGTTCAAACCTTAACCTTTCAATAGCTACCACGTAACGGCTTTATCGTTAGCAACTGTTTTAAGCTGTTGCTCCATATCAGCCATACGACGGCCTAATTCAACTAACAAAGACTCATTTTCTATGGTATCAGCCTGAAGAACCAACTTAGCCATTTCATTCTCAACGGCAGCCCACGCTTCATGCACCACTTCCAATGATCGACTGACCTGATCCGTCACATCACCATCAATATCAATATCGCTGATACTAATCGATGGCTTAAACATATTAAAACCGCCACCAGTGCTCATTTTAAGAGTCAAAGCTAACTCAACATTAACCTTAGTCATTATGCTCATCCCCATTCTGCGCTACACTGGTCATATTAGAAAAAGCTGCCTCTTCATTAGCAATTTGTTGGGGCGTTTGTGAGTTCATACGATATCCATCACTGGAATTATCACCAAATTGAGGTACATCAATCTCCATGATCAACTTAGCGGCAATAGCCTCAATATCGGGCAAATCACGTTCAACAGCTTGAATCTCAGCAGCATAATCATTCGTCAATGCCGTGTCTGAATAGTCTAGCGCATAAGTAGTACGATCAGTGACACGCATACAGCTATAATCAAAATTGCGCTCTGTTAATGAGTCCATCATCTCTCGTTTAGATTCTAAATTCTTATATAATGTAAAACTCGCTTGGAACAGTTGAGGTTTACGAACCGTCTCACGATAGAAAAGCTTTTGTCCACGTCGTACTTCATCCCATGGCTCTTGACCATCTCGGTCAAGTCGAGGATTTTGAGCAGAGTGGAATGTACCGTAATGGAATGACCATGCCAAAAACCGTTCAGTGGTATTGGCAATAGCCTCATCAGCCGACATACAAAAGGTACATTGTTCCTCTCGTACTTGCTGGCCTTCAGCACCAAGGTTCAAGCGTGAACAATACTCATACTTGGTAAATCTGGCCCCATCACGAGTCATGCCAGGGATATTATGGTAGCGACTTAAATCTCCACCCTCTCCCATAAATCTAATGACTGCATATTCATTAGGACGAACACGAACAGTATTACGCCAAACACTTAAAGGGTTACGAATCTCATCCATAGGACTACCAGAGCCAGAACCTGCACCTTGTACGTATGTGCCAACAGAAATTTTAGGCATTTGACCTCTCCATAATTTGATTTAAATCTCTTTTGAGAACCTTGAGCTTCCAATAACTGTGATATTTCAATTTAGAAAAATCATCAACATCACCAAAATCCTTAGCCATGCCTGGAGCAAACGTATACTCAACACTTAAACCCAGTTTGAGTAACATATCAGTAGTTCGATACGCCATTTTAATTCCACTAGAGTCCTTATCAGGACAAATAATCACAGTCCTAGCCAATGACCCCAACATTTTAGCCTGAGTATCGGATACATTTCCTCCGAATGTACTCAAGACATTCGTAATTCCAGACTGATGTGCCTTTATTGCGTCAAATAAACCCTCCACTAAAATAATTTTACCTTCGTTTGATTGGAACGAATCAAATGGAAATAGAATTCGATCTTTATCCATACCCCTAGAATTCATGTATTTAGGATTGCCTTCAATACGACGTTGAACAGTGCCAACTAGAGTCTGTGCCTGATAAATCGGGATGATTATGCTATTGAATTGAGCATTGTACCTAAGATCAAATTTAACAGCCATCTCGTCAGTAATGTTACGGGACTTCAAATAATCATGGCCTACCGCCGATGGTAAGCCCTTTAAATCCTGATATGGATCTGCTATCTCTTCTTTGGGCCGATCAAAGTTTAGATTCCTGATATACAGCTCTGGAAATAAATCTAGAAACTGTTGATAGAGATTAACTTTAGGTCGTAGTTTATCCAGTAAACTCTTTAAATTACGCCCCTTTCCGCAACCATGAAAACAGTGCCAGCCCTTACCACCAACGTTAATTGCTAAACTGGCATTACGGTCATCATGCCAAGGACAATACGCCACAACTTCATCACCATAATGTCTGGTGATATTTAACCCAGCATCCTGTAAAAATTCAACTATTGTCATTAAGAAGCTCTAACCTGTTGAATTATTCTCAAAACAAAGAAATTCATGGTTAAGGAAAACAACACAAATAAAATTGCTCCAATCCATATACCTAAATATATATAATATTGTGAAATCCAATACCCTAGATACGCAAATCCCGCAGTTACTACTAGGTAAAAACTACCAATCCAGATTATTAATGTCCATCGGAGGAATCTCTCCAACAGACCTACCGACATCACCCGCATCGGGGTCAAAAGTAATGTCATAAGCTTTCTGAATAGCCCGACCATTACGGATGAGAGGGACAGCAAT